>Ga0214544_1004145_pt1 | contig 29307 bp, 16 predicted proteins | sample CNSS3metaG_FD_160074 | JGI IMG/M metagenome (GOLD analysis project Ga0214544, IMG submission 160074) | Root nodule microbial communities from cowpea collected in UCLA plant growth center, Los Angeles, California, USA - CNSS3 | ecosystem: Host-associated > Plants > Roots > Nodule | place: USA...
TTAAAATGGATAACTGATTTTCTCCTTGAACAGGTCGGAAAGTTGACTAGCTACACTTCTGGAAGGAAGCAATCCGAACACTTTGGATTAGGTTACATAAAGAGGCGAGCTGCTTCGGAGGGAGACACTGTAATTGTAGGAGACAACATCAAGGGAACAGTGGTGGAAGTACCTTTTCTTTCTCAGCAACGCCCACCATCTTCCACTTCAACTTCCTGATTATAGAGGGTATTGATACCATTATTGTGCTTCTGTCGTGACGATGATTGGTGTTGTTAAAGAAATTCATGCACAATACTAGAAAATTTGATACAAGGTTTTTCCTTATCTGTCACATTTGCGATGAATTTGTGCATCTTAGCACAACTGGTCAATAGCACCAATCTTTCATAAGAATTCATCTTTTGCTTCATTTCTTTTTCTTGGCTGTTGCCTCTTTTTCCAGGGTACCCTCAGAGCAACCTTTTTACAATGCAGAAAACCGAGTCAATTCAAATTAGGAGTCTCAATAACTTTTCGAATTTTTGATCTTGTCTGCGAAACTAAAGGTGTTTTCTTTCGCCAATTAAGGCTGCAGCAGCTTTCCTTTGACGAACAAATGTCCAAAGAATGAGGTTTTCTAATCTTACTCTTTCGGTCAAAATGCAACCATTGTTCCTTTTCACCAACTTGCGTAGACACTGTACTATACAAAGTAGAATATTATTATCGTATAAAATTTGAATATAAAAATCTTATTAAATTAACACACAACTTTGCTACATTATTCTTAGTAGAGCTTTGAAACAAACCTCCAATTATATAAACAGTGCTAACAAAAATGATTTTTCTTTCAAAAATTTACTTTTATAGAATGAAATTGACTTTATTACGCTGTTGGTACACACTTCAATTGAATGTTAATAATTAATACGAACCCTTAGGACAACAATTCATGTTAAGGTTCTTATTTTTAAATTTCGCAATGAGCTGTTATTTGAAAAGAAGACTCGGATATATTAAACATAAAAGCTTGACTCTTAAGTTTAATATGTTGAAAAAGTTGTTTTAGGTTGTCAACTACTACTGCATAAAGAAAGAACTTTTCAACCACTTGGTTTAAAGAACTTCAATTATATTCTTAGTGTGTTCAACGTTGTATATTGTTAATTTATTATTAATACATACATAAAGCACATCAGAAATGAAATGCGACTTCTCTTGAGAATACAAAAGAAAGAAAACAAAGGAAATTGTTATATTTATATCCAATCTATGGGTTCTGGGTCATATACCGAATCTATAGTGCATTCACATTTAAAGTTTTAAATTTCATGTTCTCTTATTACATTAAGAAAATATTTTGTTAGATTCAATTTTTAAACTTATAATTGTAGTTATAATCCTGCAAAATTGAAAATATATTTAAGAATCTTTTGCTTTTGCGTGATTTTGATTGAAACTTATAGCGAAAAACATCTTTTCATACATATATAATATTTCACAAATCCATAAAAAAAAACCATTATAAGCGATCAAATTATATTATTTTTTACTGTATTCCCTGTGCCTTTAAGCGTGCTAAACATCATGTTTCTGTGTAAATTATTGAGAAATCTTCTTATACATATAGAAAAGTGAAAAACATTGATTTCGAAGTTGGAAAATGCAAAGAAATATCAAGTAATAATAGTTTATATTGACTATAACCTTACTAACAAAATTTTGTACTTTCACATTATTTTTTATCAATTCAACTAACGAACTATATCTTTTACCCTTAAGATTAAATAATAAAGACTCAGTCAAATTATTTATATTTTTATAATGTAAAATCATGTATTAAGTTAATGTGTGTGTATCCGACCATCTTCAACAAAACTTGCCACAGTTACGCTAACATTTGAAATTTTGTTGTCACTTTTTTTTCTCCACCGCCTGAAGCATAAAGCATTCTCAGATCTTATTCCATTTCCTTTGGTTAATCACACTTCGATCTCAAAGCTACTTCCTTTCCTTCATTTCTCTTCTCCCTTTGGTTTCAGCGACCAACTTGGCTTTGCTTGTGTCATTGCTCTCAGAGAGTAAGTTATGCCACAAAATGTTGGACGCCATGGATGAACCTCAAACAGAAAAGTATGCATCCCATGATCCCAACTACATTATTAGGGACAAAGTTTACAACTTTATGAAATTCATCAATATGGGGTCCATTTTTGTGCTTTTGATCTTCTTGGTAGCATCAAATCCTAGCTCAGCAACACCTTCTCCCACCATTTCACCCAGCAACAATTCTACATGCCCAGTGTCCATGAATTATGTTCAAACAGTCCCTTGGAACATCTCTTACTGCCATAACTTCCAACCCTTGCAATCCCAATACCAAACAAGCACAAGTCTTTGTTGCCAAACCCTCTTATCCCTCTTTGGGGTAGCACTTGCACAAAACCTTAAGAAAAACTCCCTTTTTCAACTACCTAATCTCCCTACATCTATCTCTTGCCTCCAACACTTCCAATCCAATCTCACATCCCTCTCACTTCCCAACAACCTTGTCTCCTCCTGCTTTGATCCACAACAATTTGTCATCACTCCCGACATCTGTGCTCGGATTCAAAACATGGAAGATTGGTTCGCCAGGCTTGGTTCTACACCACAGCTCGACACTGCGTGTAAACCAGACCTTAGTGATAGAAACCAATGCACCAAGTGCGAGGCTGAGGGGGACAAGGTTCAGCAGAAGCTTAGTGCCATTGATGGTAATGAATCACATTCCCAAGATTGCTTTTACTTCACAGCACTTTACATGGCTGGTGTTGCCAATCAGTATGGCCCTGAGAGCAGAGGTGCTTTGTCTTGCATTTTGATTTTGTTGCTTAATTCGCAAGTTGATTCAAGGGATAGCCATCGTGCTCTTAGGCTTGGTTTGTTTATAGCTTCACTTGCAGTCCTGGTAATCGTGTTGTTAGGATTAGGGGTGTATTTTTGGTATATCAAAAGAAGAAGTGTTGAGAATTTGCTTGCCTATGCTGATCTACAGGAAGAAAGGTTCAGGCTAAGGTTGAGACCAGATACAGTGTTGACTTGGTTTGAAATTGAGAGTCTTGTGAGGGCCACCAACAATTTTTCACCTCAGAACTTCATTGGCAGAGGTGGGTTTGGGACGGTTTACAAGGGCATTCTACCTGATGGCACAATGGTTGCGGTGAAAAGGCTTGAAGAATCGAATTATCAAGCAGATGATCTGTTTTACAGTGAGGTTGAGATTGTTAGCAACTTGAAGCACCGTAATCTGGTGCCACTAAGAGGGTGTTGTGTGGTTGATGAGAATCATAATCTTGAGTACAGAGGAAGGTATCTAGTTCATCAATATATGCCAAATGGAAGCCTTCAAGACCATCTTTTTCCAACCGAATTAGACAATCAATATACAAAGAAATCCCTGACTTGGACTCAAAGAAAAAGCATAGTCTTGGATGTGGCAAATGCATTGGTTTATTTGCACTTTGGAGTTAAACCTGCAGTGTATCACAGAGATATCAAATCCACCAATATACTACTTGATGCAGATATGAGAGCGAGGGTTGGAGATTTTGGGTTAGTCAAACGGAGCAGTGAAAGCACGTCTCATCTAAATACAATAGTAGCTGGAACTCGTGGATATGTAGCACCTGAATATGCACTCTATGGTCAGCTAACTGAGAAGAGTGACGTCTACAGCTTTGGTGTGGTTGTTCTTGAGATAATGTGTGGAAGAAAAGCCCTTGAGTTATCCTCCTCAGGGGCACCGGTTTTCTTGATCACAGATTGGGTTTGGTCATTAATGAAATCTGGAAACATAGGAGAGGCTTTGGATGCTTCTTTGTTAGTAGACAAAAATTGTGCTAGAAACATAATGGAGAGGTTTTTGCTGGTTGGAATTCTTTCTTCTCATGTAATGGTTGCTTCAAGACCAACAATTTTGAATGCCTTGAAGATGTTAGAAGGGGATATTGAGATCCCACCAATTCCAGATAGGCCACTGATGCATGGACACTATGTGATGTATGATGGTGATGGCTCTGGGATGAGCTCGGAATGTGGGTTTGTGAGCTCATGAAAAGTTAAATGTGAAGTATTAATGAAGGAAGCTGAAGCATGTGCACTGCAAGATACTAAAATGTCATGTTATGTTCTTCGAGACAAGAATGCACCTCTTGCTGTGGGATATTTCTGACAGATATTTTCCTAAAAGATAAAAGGGGTTAAAGAAAAGTGCAAGACCAAGGTACTACTCTATGGATATGCAGTTATAATTTTGTATTGTAAATGTTAGATGACCTCTTAAACTCTCCTAAACTCACAGTTCAAGAAAAGTTTCATTCATATAGAAGAGTAGAAGTTCTAGAGGGAAGGGTAAAATTATGCCTTAGTAACTTATTAGTCATAGGTTTGAATCCAAGAAGTAGTCTCTTTACAAATCCTTGTACAGTAACCTTCTCATACCTTTGCATAGTGAGTAGCATTTTTACTCAGTGATGTGTTGTAGTTTTCTATCTGGAATATCTCAATCATCATACGAGGTCTTATCAGATTTAAGAAAGTTGGAATCAGGTCCTTCCTTTTTACTGTTTGAAATTTGAAAAACTATTTGAGAATCATTGAAAAATCATATTACATAAATTGTACGAAGGGCTAAAATGGGATACTTTTGGACTGTAAAATCAAGTTAGAGGTTTCTTAGAATGCTTCCCCATTATTTTTATGAAGATAAACACATCTTTATGTAATTCCAATGCATTTCCCATCAGCATTTTCTCTTTTAACTGTATATTTTTTGTCTTTTATTTGAGGTGCCCTTTTGCTAAAATTTAACCTTTATGGTTTAGGATCTTCCTAATTATGCTCAGCATACCGTGCCTATTTTCTCTCTGCCAAAAGAATGGCTATGGTGTGAATCATGGTGTGGTAATGCTTCAAAATATGAGGCAAAAACCATTGATCTGTGCAACAATCCCATGACAAAAGAACCCCAAAACCAATGACTTGTCTGATGAAGATTATGAGCACAAGTTTTGAAATGTATTCAAGAAATCTATGATCCTTGCAACAGTTTGTGATAACTACTGAGAGTGCAATGAAGATTTGCACTATTCAAGTAAATGCTATAGTTTTCATTGTTGTAAATATAAAAACTGTTATTGTAAATTCTTATGGCAGTGTTACCGTGACTCTTGATAAATTATGAATCACTTCTTCTGATAGATATTCATGGTTTAACATTTTATCATTTATTATAGCTGTGTTAATGTGTAGCATTGTTCTGCAAACAATTGTCTGTGATATTTTCTATTTATACAGTTATGCACTATTAGAATTCGTCAACTTTTCTCATCCATTCAATTTTTATCATTTCACAACATGCATAATTTCTTTAGAATTTAATTTGAAGGCAGAATTTTGTTTATCACAAAAAGATAAAGATAATCTATTAGATAATGCAGTGAACTTCAACATTAGCAATATATGAAAAGTATAATATAACTTGTTATACTAACTAAAAATGAAGGATACCCTTCTGATAATTGTCTGCCATAATCTGCTTTTATTCGCGCACTAAGTCTTTTCTTTCTGCATATCTCTCTTCATGCCATATCCCTTCAAATTACTTTTTCATTCATGCTCAAACAATCTTCTGCTCATTGACTTTGAACAATTTGTTTTTTTCTATACAAACAAATTATTTTCTGCTATTCACTCACTCATTCATATTTCTATCTTTTTCACATTGTTTCTTGCAGATTCATCAATTGTTATATGCCACAAGCTAGATGACTCAAATTACAATGGGATCATACAGTGTCTTAACTAGTATTTATAATTTTTATGATGTAGTGATAAATATTCGATTTAATTAGTGACTGAATTTCATTTGGTTAGTCAAAACATTACTAAGAATATTTATATAAACTTTTTAGGAGCTATTTATACATTTTGGTAATTCCATGTAAGTTAAAGACAAGACAATTTATAACGTAAAAATATTTTAAGGTTGGATCACGCTTAAAGTTCATTTTTTGAAATGGTACTAGAGCATTTAAAATCTATTATAAAAATAATGTTAGTTGTTCGGCATATTATGTCACCGCTCACCGCTATTAAGTCAATGTGAGAGAATGTGTTAAAAATCGTATATTAATTAAAGATAAGATGAATTAATAAAATACAAGTGAAGTCGATTTTGTAGTTGAATTAGGTTTCGTATTGAATTCTTAATAGATACTTTTATTACAACTTTTGGGTTTATTTACTCTTTTTGTCTCATCCAAAAGTGTTAAGTTGGTCCTGTAATTTTATTTAATTTTAATTGGATTCCAATTTTTGAAAAATTGACTCAATTAAATTATTTTCATTAAATTTCTTGAAACAGATCAAAGATTTTTTATCAAAATTGACACTGAAACACTGAAACTATGTTCATCATACCAAAATAGCAAATCATCATTATTAATAACTTCAATTTGACGAAAAAATAATTTATAAATTCTAAGAAATTTAAAGAAAAGAATCCAATTACATCAATTTTACAAAAATTAAAATCAAATGGAAACTAAAAAAACTAGAATGTCAACTTAACAGTTTTGGACAAAAATAAAAATCAAATGAGCAATTAAACCAAAATTTTAATTTATCTACTTATAAATGATCTAATAAGAATATGGTGTAATAATTGTCATAAATGTTCTCTCACTGTGGAAAAAAAATATTTGCTTACAATTTTTGAATTTGTCATATGATTTGGTGATGAAGTATGGAAAGTGACAATTAGAAGAGTAAGAAAACCTCAAAATGTCAAAGAAAAGAAATCATATATATGATCCAGACAAGTCAAATGTGTGGCCATCATCTAAATAAAATGAACATGGTCTTAATTTTTGTGTCAATTATACGTAGAATTAGACACACACCTAGGAACCATGACCAGTCATTATCAGAAATAACATCACTAATGTACTTCAATACTCTCAACCAAAAAAGATTATAAATGAGGGAAAAAAAATTCATAAAAACAGGACCAATATCTATGAATATTTGATCTATGGTTTCTGCATCCTTAGAATCAGCTAAACTGTGGGAAAAAGCAATTTATTTAAGTGTTGTCCTTTCAGATAGATTAGTTTGATTCTGCTTTGGTGCATTGTCCTTTCATTAAAACTCAACCATTCAAGTGCCTCTTCTTAATGTGTGCAATGATTTGGTGAAAATAAATCTACACAACAAAAAATCACACAAATTTTTTTTAAGTCAACCAACCTTGTTAGTGAAAGTGTGAACATCAAATATAGTCATCACACAAACATATATTTCATATATTAACAAAAAAAAAAGTTATTATTATAATAACATTTTTATTTTGCAGAAAATAAAATATAAACATAGACATTGTGGATGTATAGCTGTATTTATACTGTAGCATAGTCTTTCGATTTTATGGTCTTATCCCTTCTTTTAAGGGATGGTGAGTTAGGCATTGTCGGTATTCACTAGTGATGATGTTTGTTCTTTTTTTCACTGAATATATAAAAATAAATAAAAATCACTCTGGTGTATTATTAATTCATATTATTATGCTGATTAACACATATAATCATTCTTTTGGTTTATTATAGCTAATAAAACTGAAGCATATTCTTGTAAACTTAATCACATTCAAACATTGGTAATTCTTCATAATTAGATAATGTGTTGACATGGTGAAAGAAAAAAAAGTTTACTGAATGAACATTCTGAGCAACTAAAACAAGTCTTTTGGAAGTTATATTAAAATAATGAGGTTAACACATAGTTGTTATATTACCTTTGTCTTGAGGACATTCAAATTTTAAGTACATGAGAGTTCCTTAATCATCTAACTTACATGTTGAATTTTGGGCAATATTTCAATTGTTTTTCCTCACTTCTTCCAAGCTTTGTAGTGCTTTAAGTTATTGTAAATAATTAGGTAAAAATAAAAATGTCATCAAAATTTCAGTTTAGTGATATAGAACGAGTTGTTGAAGAGATTTTGATCGGATACATAAAATGTTAGAAGATAATGAATACAACTTAATTATATAGGACAATTTTTTTTTTAAATAAAAATGATGTTAGTATTTAGTAATAAAATTTATAATTTAATTATTATAAATCAATGAATAATAATATTAATTAATAAAAATTCATATATATATATATATATATAAAGGAATGAAAAATATTTTATGAGTGATAATTTTAATAACAAAAAATAATTAGTTATTGTAATGATCAATTTAGATATTAATCTATAAAGTAAAAATTAATGATAATTAAAATAGTTTTTAATTGATCTTCTTTAGCGTCACACTCCCCATTTTTGGAGTGTACCTTGAAGATGCTCCTTTAATTTAACACTCAAACTCATATGTTGGGTGGAAAAGGAGAAAAAAAATCTTTTCTCTCCATTATTGTCATCTTGCAGAACTCTATCATTCATCTCTTTTTCCAGAAATGAACTACGTGCCACTCTATTTAAGACTACCATAATGGAAAAGTTCATTGTGATGGTGAAAGAGAAAATAAAATAAGAAGGAGCCAAACAAAGAGAACCACTTTGCAAGCCAAATCAAAGTAGAAGAATCAGAAGCAGAATCTCAGTCAAATTAGTCTAACTTTTGTGTCCAATAGTACCACAACTCAAACCTCCTTCATGGAATAATAACAAAAGGAGAAAAACCATTTTCTACCGTCCTCCTAATGGAATCTCTAATTTTAAAGTTTTAAAATATATTAAAAACATTTGTAAAATTTTAAGTCTAATTCAATTTCATAAAATCAGGTTATAGAACGATGATTGTATCTACTTATATACTGTGAATTAGGTTCATTTCTAATCCATCTAAGACTTTCAACACTCTTCATTCTTTTATACATCTTTTAAAAATAAAACCGTGATAAAAGGAATGATATCTCAAGAATACAATAATTATTTCTAACGATGAGGTCACATGCAAGACGGTATATTCTGAAAAATGGTTTGTTTTGATTTTACTCTCTCTTGACATGAACAGAGAGAAGGTTTGAGAATAAAAAGTAAGAACAGCAGATTCCCAATCATCCTCTCCACTCTATAGGAAACAGCCATAATTGCACCCAACAGTGACTTTCACCATAAAAAGTTAGAACCCTCTAAGCTACCCACTTCCTTGATTGCTTCATCTCTTTTCAACTTAATCTTCCAATTATATAAACCTATCAATCTCCATCAACTTCCCTTCAACCACACTTCCTTTTTCTACTTCCAACCTTTCATCATCATCATGACTACTACTTCTTCTTCTTCTTCTTCTTCCTGCACAAAAAACTCTTCTGTCAATGGCTTCTACAACTTCCTCACCAAAGGACTCAATGACCTTCACCAATCCTTCCTCTCCCATCACTTCATGTCAATCCAATTCATCTCACAGGTTCTCTCATCCCTCCAGTCCTTCCACTCCAAGTTAACCCTTTTGATTCAAAGACTCTGCTTACCGGTTGGAGGCAAATGGCTCGATGAATACATGGATGAAAGCTCAAGACTTTGGGATATCTGTCATGTCCTCAAATCAGCCATTTATGGCATAGAAAACTATTCCTCAACTGCTTCCAATATAACCTCTTTAGTCCACGGTTACCATCATTTCACTCCAGAGCTTTCCCATCAGGTTGGTATACCTCAAATTCTGTACCAAACTTTTAGTCAAAACCTCAGTGTTTCATTTCCCTTCACACAACTAAATCAAGTTTTGTTTTTTATTCTTAGTTTCTCCGAGTCTGATAGTGTGTGTTTGGTTGGTGTAAACTCCCACGTTTGATGTGATTCTTTGCTTTCTGGTAGTTTCCGAAAACATGTTCTGACACACACATGTATGTATATTGCAGATGGTTAGGGCCATAAATGTTTGTCAAAGGGAGAGTCTAGGATTGGTGGAGGAAAACAAAAGCATGATGGAAACAAGGATTGAGGCATTGTCTGAATGTCTGAATCAGAAGATGTGTGTGGAATCGAAGCTAAACGAGTTCAATGGTTTCCGAGGAGTGCTTTGTGCAATGAGGAGTGTGAGTTCATTGCTGCTCATGATTCTGCTATGTGGAGTTGCATATTGTTGGTCTTCCTCGTGCTTTGAGCAAGAAGGGTATGAAGGGCACGTGGTTTTTGGATCAGGTGTTGTGGTTTCCATGGCAAGATTGCAGCAGAAAGTTGCAGAGGAGATTGAGCAGTGTAATGGGCAGCCAGGGATTCTGCTTCTTGAATTTCAGGAAGCAAAGATTGCGATGGAGGAATTGAAAATGGAGTTGGAGAGAATGGTGGGTTATGATGCAGAGTGTGAGATCCAATCAAAAGTTGACAACTTCAAACGTTGCTTTGGCTTGTTGAGATGTGGGGTTGAGACTATAACAGGGCAACTTGATGATTTCTTTGATGAAATTGTCGAAGGAAGGAAGAAGATTTTGGATATGTGTACTCATAAGTAGAGATATGTATATAATTAACTTTGTTTTATCATGCCATAGTAAAGCTGGAAGAAAATAAAAAATGTTCAAAAATAGAAGCAATGTCATAATTATTTTTTTTTTATATCGGTATGATATCAATCAAGAATTTCTAAATGATATGAGACTATTAAACATAAAAATACTGTATTATTATTTAAATTATCATTAAGCGATGTGAGATTATTACATGTAAAAACTCTTATATTTTTTTCTATTTGCTTAGTGAATTGATCTACAAGGTGGCTTTGGTGATGAGGGCTTGAAGCTTTTCAAATGAAAAACAAAAAGAAGAGTTAAAAAAATGCAAAAGGGAATGTGATACTTGCTTTGAAGTGAAGCTACATGTTAATAACTCTTGTCATACATGAGAAACCAGAATTTTAAGATGCCAAAGCCTTCAAGTAAGAGAAACCTCTTTCTATGCAGAGGTGTAGCATTCTTTTCATGGAAGAAATTTAAAGAAAAAAAAATTAGAAGGGACATACAGTTTATGAATAAAAATTGATGCTTTTTCTTCATCAATGGAGTCGAGTGAGATATTTTGTGTATATTTGTAGTATCTTTGTATGAGAAAATTCCCACTCAATATCCCAATATTGAATATATTTTGTATATCCTGTGATATTTTCACTGTATTGCACAGTTTCCTCTGCAATCTTATATCAAAAACAAATGTTTCATATCAGACATGAAACAAGAGATCTTTATTATTATAATTAATAACTCGCTAGTATATTTAATATCATATTCAACCTAGGACTACAAAATATTAAATATATGAGTTAATGTCATTGTTCTAATCAGGGTGACACTTTTTTATTTACAACTGCACAAGATTTCATCAATAAACTTCAATTAGATCTAAGAAACTTTTGAATCATGCGAAACTTAAAAACTTCTGAATGTAGATTAATATTTTTATAAGAAGTTAGTTGAGATGATAAAATTTATTACATTATTTTCTGTATTATCTGCATTAGAATTAAAACTTGAAGTTTTTGTTATGATTATTCTCTTATAAAAACATTGAAAGTAAAATCCTATACACAACATAAAAATTCATAAACTCATTATTTTAATATTTTAGATTGAAAGTTGCGTTAATATCTTATATAGTTGAGTTCAAATTTATCTGATACTCTATCTCTCTAGAAAAACTCATTAAACTTAACATTTTACTCTATAATTACCTAAAATCTTATAAAATTTTTTAGAAAGAATTTATCTGAAAAACATAACACTAATAATATCTAAAATTTACTCTATATACAATTTATACTCAGGATTCTCAATCAAATCTAATTAATTTCTTGAGTTTTCTTATACACTAAAAAATAGTTATTTCTTTAGTATTTAGAGAGAAATGTGGTAAGTTTTTATATAATATTTTTTGTAACACTTGCATCAACATGGTGTACACAGATCACCTTAATGTACTCAAATCATTAACCATGTGTATTAAATCAGTATAAAGAAAATTGTGTTTCTTAGATTACATTTTGAAAGTTCATGACACAAATTTATGGTTAATTATTACTTCTTCTTTTTTTGCTTGTAAAGAAAAGAAAGAAAGTATGCATAGAGAAATAAATAAGATAGTCTTAAAAAGGTTAACGGTATATCTGACATGGTTAAGAGTAAGATAAGAGAGGCCCCTATAAAGGCTAAAAACCTAAAAATATAGTATGTGAAATCTATCTTTGAAAAAAAGGTCTCTTTTCCCAATGGTGGTTGATAACTCAACAACAAGAACAGATCTTCCTCAGTTAAAGTAAAATTGATTGTCTGGGAAAAGAAGAAAGTAGATACGATAATGATTTATAACATACAAAATAGGATTGTGCTGCCTCCTACCTCGACAAAGGAAGAACCTTAAACAATAAATTTTTCTACTTTAATCAAATAATACCAACCTTTCTTTTTCACTTCTTTCACAATCTCTTTTCACCTTCCTTTTCTTCGATATGTAATTTTCTATCCATCAACTAATTTAATAGTGTCACAAAAAAGAAATCTATTTTTTCATGTTCATGGTGGATTAGAGAAAAAGGAATTTGTTCTCTGGCTTTACCTTTTCAAAGTGTAGTGGGTTTACTTGGAGGGGGAAAAAAATCTAAATATATGAATTTTAATATTATTTCTGACCCGATTCAAGTCGATCCGGCAAGATTATCAGAAATAATGACTGAAAATTACTGTGTTCCTGAGTTCACTTTGGAACATAGAGTTCCATATAATAATTTCGTCCATAAAAAGTGCATCAGAAGATAAAGAAAGAAATGAATATTTAAATTGCGTTTGGTTTCGACTTCTGAATAATGTGAGATTTATTGTATGTACCGGAACAACTTCCATGCATATGATAAATTATCAAGTTATTAAAATTTGTATTTGTTGTTCTGTATCAACTCAGTTTATTTTAATACATTATATAAGTGTAATTTATACTTCCAACTATTAAAAATTATTTTAAGTATTTTATTTTTAAAAAATTATTATAAAGTCGATGATTTTATATATCCTACACGACAAACAAAAAATTTTACATTTTTTTCAAATCATTTTACATTATCAATGTATGATTTGTTGACTTTTAAAGAAAATTGACAGATAGTACATATATAGATCAAACCTTATATTAAATTGTGTTATAATTATCCCATCTTTTCAAAGAAAACATAATTTTCTCCTAATCGAACATTAATATGTAACGCTGGAAAATACAAAGAGAAAAGTAAATTAACTTGCCTAAAATAAAAAACAAATGAAGATGGCTTAATTTTACCCTTAAGATTAGGATATTAATTAATTACTTAATTAGGTTTCATTTGAGTGTCTCGAACAGTATTAGTATACAAAACCATTTTCTTTCTCTCTCTACTTTATTTTAAAACTTTACTTCTATTTATTATCATCATTTGAATTCAAGTAATAGTTCAAGAAAAGATGATTGTGAAAAGATTTTTTTTTTTTCTTTCTATATATACCTCAGCATATTTAGCAGGAAGGACAACATTGTTCTCATAACTATTACTTTCACGAAACAACAAAAAGAAACGTAAATTTTGTTTCCTAATTAATAGGTTCATAAATTGGAATTTAGAGAGCAAACAATAAGAAGTGAAGGGTTAATTAGTTAAATGGGTGATTATAAATTTGAAGAAAATATAGAAAGTAGGAAAAGAAGATAAGATAAAATAAAATAAAAAATGTGAAGAGCATGGAACAATGGATATATGACATATTCTCTTATTATTATGATGTGTTATGAGAAAGAGATGCAAGCATAATCCCCTTAATGTGAAGAATACGGTTGTCTTTATCAATAAGAGTCACTATCAGAGCCACGTTGGTTGAAAATTTGCAAAAAGTGTGCTTCATTTCTGCTGTAAAATTAGGAGGATTGCTCACTGAAAATTCATTGTATGTGCCTAAGGAAGTTGACGTTTCAGATTTGATTTTGGGAAAATGCTATGTGTAAGATTCATCTCATTTTTTATTTTTAATTTTGAGAAAAAAATATATTTATCAGAAATAGAAGGAAATTTTTTCCTTTCGCTTTCTCTTATTCCATTTTCCTTTTATGAATTGTAACATGATCTACTTTTTTTTAGATTTCGGTGTAAAAAATAAGATAATGATATTTTGATTAATAAATTTTGATAATTTTTTCTCATAACATAATATGTCATTTTTTAAGTAGTTTTAAAATATTAAAAATGAAAAAATAAAAAAATGAAAAATCACTTAAAAGATGTCACTTAAGATTATAAAAAAAATTGTCAAAATTTAATTTTTCAGAAAAGTAACAACTATCGTACAACGATTAATAATTCAACCACTGTAAATATGCTTCTCCCAAAGAAATAAAAAACAGAGAAAAGATTAAATTATTGTAGATTTAGAAACCTGACCCTATATCGCTGCAGAAAGATAGAGACAGGTGATGCAGTGAGCACATACATCATAGTTCACTTCCAATCTGTGCTATGAAGACATAACATAGCATAATATTTAGAGGGGAGAAAACAAACACATCATACTTATAAACAAAAACCTTGTACCATGTTAATAAAAATGTTCAATTCAACTTTGTCATAAACCTCAATTTTATACATAGATACAACCAGAGAATTGGCCTTTACTTTTCGGAAAAAAAATGAACCAAAACAATCTAATTTATCATTATCCTAAAAAATGAATGGTTTCTGCTTCCTTGTCTCACTTCTCATGCATAATAATTTTCATGGATTCCTCTACCAATTATAGATTTGGACTGGAAGCAACAGGTGGGGTTTTTGCTTCGTTGACAATGTTCATGATTTCTTCTATACTTTGAACACAATATTTTGTATTTTCTTCATTGAGGTAGAAATAGTGAGCATCTTCTGATAACTCCATAGGCAAGTTCTTCAAAAACCATGGATGTGACTTGATTTCTTCCATGGTGATTCTCTACAACATAATTATAAAGCAGAGTTACAACATACGCTTAGTATTACATTATATCATGCAACAGTGTTCTTTTCTTTACAAATGTATGACTATGTTCATGTTCTTTTACATACCTTTGATGGATTTGCCACAAAAATACGAGATATCAGATTTTTACTGCCTTCACTTAAAACATTGTGGGGGAACTCGTATTGAACAGCCGAAATTCGCTGCATAAAAGTATACATAGAAAATCATTAAGACTCTAGACATAAGACATGGTCAATCTATCGGCAAAGATTATTATAAAACAAAAACTTCTGCAATAACTACTTAAAGTTATAATTGCAGTGATTTCTGGTACATCTAGAGTCTACATTACATGAAAATTATTAAATAGTGACCAATTTTATGACTCAAAAATATGTTTAGAGACAAATTTAAAAATCAATTTCGTAATCAGAAACTAATTCTTTTGGTAACCAAAATTTAGATAGTTAATGTTAGTGATCATTTTAGAGATCAATTCATAATAAAAACTATTTTAGTTACTAATCTAGAGACCAATTGTAATTTTTTGAAACTATTTTAGTCACCAATAATTTCTCTTTTATAAATTGATATCTAAATTGGTCACGACTACTTATTTTTTGTCATTAAAATTTGTCATTAATCAAATATTTTCTTGTAGTTGTATAAAAACTTTTACAATAATATATGGGAATTAGATATGAGATTTTTAGGAGGAGTGACCGAAAGATTTGGTACTAATAAGTTATAAACAAATTGTATAAAAGATGACACTACTTTCAATAAAAACCTAAAAATAATAGATTTATGGACCAGTCTATCTAACATAGTACTTTCGACTCATTTTAAACTCTTAACATTAAACTTAAAAAACAAAGCAAATTACCTGAACCATTTTTCGGAGATTTTGACGATCATTTTTGTCCTCAAATGGCAATGTTCCTACAAGCATTGTATAAAGCATTACTCCGCAGGACCATACATCTGCCAACTGAACAAGTAGAAAACAAACACATTAGCCAAAAACTGAATAGAACTACCATATAATATGAACATGAATCTTTTATTCTTTTTCATGATCTAAGGTTAGAAGCTCTTATTACCTTTCCATCATAATCTTTCCCAGAAATTATCTCTGGTGCAATATAGGCTGGAGTTCCTACCATTGAATGAGTCCTCGAATAATTTAGACATGACTACAAAATTGAAGATTATCAGAAGTAGAGATTAATTAGTATCTAACAATGCATTTAATTCAATAATGTAAACATGAACTTCATGATTCAACCTTAGAATAGCCAAAATCACAAATTTTAAGACGATGTGCTGGACTTCCATCCAACAAGGTATTCTCCAACTTCAAGTCTCGATGACATATTTCCTACAAAAGAAGGGAAACAAAAATCATATTGCTACTGACACATAAAAAACCAAAATAATTCATTCCAGGTTAAATATGTTTTTAATTCCTGAATTTTATTATAAAATGAAAATTCGTCTTTGTCCAAAATTTTGATATATTTTGATCTCTTGATTAAAAATTGAATGAATATAATTTTTTTAATCAAGTTATGTTAAATTGTATTGACGTGTCAAACGTGTGTCATGTCATATTAGTATTTAAATTGTTGATGCCGTTTGACATGTGCTTACTTCGATATCAATTGAAAAACACATTGACATGTCAAAAAAATTATAATAACTAAATTAAAAGGACTATAGCTATTCATTTTAAAATTTGAGAACCAAAATATATCAAAATTTCATACATAAACAAATTATAATTTCATGACTAAAAACATACTTAACATAACACTTAATATGCATTTCATTTACCATGTCATGACAATAACTAACTCCTGCGATCAACTGCTGGAAGAAATATCGAGCCTGAAAGATTTACCAGTCACAATAAGAATCAAAACAAATTGGATAATATATAAATAAACTTTTTGAGTCATTAAACATGTTCACTGTAATAAAACTTGACTAATTGTTTAAAATTGCATATTCTTTTAATGGTTAAGATAGGCTTCGGTTGGAAATCCAAAAATAAATTTAAATTTTACATTGAATAGAAAAAAAAATGAGTAATATAACATACTTGATCTTCTGCGATTCTTCTTTGGTGAAGAACATGGTAAAACAATTCTCCACCAGCTGCATACTCCATAACTATTGCAAGATGTGTTGGAGTCAGAGCTACCTGCAAACTTCAAAATCCATATTAAACACTTGTTCTTATTATAATATTTTTTACACAATTAATTAAATTCAATTATGTTGTATGATTAAAGTAGCATAACTTTAATTTTATATGAGACAACATTTATAATCTTATTACGATTTTTTAAAGTTACTTTTTATTATTTAAAATAAGAGATTCATGGACAGAGATGAAAAACAATTGTTTGATATTTGTTTCAGTTTACACCCATGATCCTATGAATATGAAATTATTCTTACTTTATTATAATTATACATTATATAACTCCATATTTTTTATGATTGTGGAGTTCATAAACTAATAATAAATTTGCTTTCTTTAATATAGTGTTATATATTAAAATAAATATGTATCTATAATTACATGTAATTAATTTATAATAATAGAAGTCAAAGCAAGTAATTTAAAGTTTTTACAACAAAAGGGGATCATACCTCTTTGAACTTAACAATATTGGGATGACGAAGAGATCTATGGTTTATGATTTCCCTTGCCACCATTTCATGAATCTGCCAAAGGTAGAAATTATGATGAAATTATAAATCATAATTGTAAAAAAAATTTAAAAATATTAACTTTGAAAATATTAAGTAAATTTTATAAAATAAAAATACTTTTTAATCAATGTATAACCATTAACGGTGTATCTATTTAATTAAAAGAAGAGTAGCTGGTATTTACAGTCATGCCACGGTTCCTCTATTCATTTTCAAAGTGTTTTTATATTTAAAACTAAAACGTTCTTTCTGTATTATTTTCATTTGAAAATGAAATCTGATACAAATAGTAATTTTTAATTTTAGAGAAAAAGAAAAAAAATTTGCGATAACCAAAACTAAAATATTCATCTGTTTTTTCAGGAACAAAATATTCAATCTTTTTCAAAATTAAAAATCACCCTACATTAAGAAAAAAATAAGACTACTTTAAAAAAAAAAATCAAACTATTCCCAAGAAACGACACATAAGTGTTTAATATTCTTTCCAATAGAGATGTTTTTTTAAAACATTTTTTACAACAAATTAATGTAAAGGCATTCTTAGAATATTTCATATAAAACATGATTTTCAACAAATTATGATGTTTTCTTAATGTGATCAAGGAAAGTTTCACAGTAAGCTATAATATATTTAGGGTTAAACATGTGTTTAGTAATTGAATTTTAACGCGGAATTAAAATTTGTTTATATATTAAATTTTGGTAATATTTTTGTTTTTAAATTTTAAAAATTAATAGATATAATATTTTAATTAATAATAAAATTTGTCAAACATTTTTCTTAACTGATATACGTTTCAGTGTCAACTAAATGAAAAATACATTTAACACATTAATAAAATACAAAATTTAACATAATTAAATTAAAAATAATATATCTATTTATTTTTAAAATTTGAAAATTAAAATATATTAAAATTTTGAATAAAGATGAATTTTAATCTCATATCAAAATTTAAATTAATTGAAAACATATTTAATTCATATATTTGTTGAGATGATAATTTTATAATATGACAAAAACTTTATAATTTGTTTTAAAACGGACCATACTTTCTATAATAATTTAAGGATGAAAACATATTTTATCAAAATCTAAATTCTACTTTTTAGCATTTTATAAATAAAACAATTATTTGAAAAAAAAAAAAAAACCCTCAACAATCTGGGTTCCAAAGTTGATTCCATATAATAGAATTCAATAGTTGAAGCTGTAAAACAGCATCACACCATCTTAAATTGATGAATGAAATGTAAGAAAACCCTAAATTATAAAAAAAAGGAAATAAAAGTGTACCTTATGTCCCCGTTCCATGAATTTGACAGCAACGTGTTCTTTGGTTTCTCTGTGACGCATAAGTTTCACCACTGCAACTCTCCCATCGCCTATATTCTCTTCTACCAACTCGTATTTCTCCATTAATTCCTCTCTTTCTTCTTCAAACCTAATCACAATTCAATTATCAAACTTCTAAATTCACACTCATCAATCTAAGATATCAATTAACAAATATATATACACAAATGTTTAAGATATAAGATCTTATCATTTCATAAATGATAAAGATAAACAAATCTATAAAAATAATTAAAGATAAGACAAAATCTACACATAAAACTTATGCTTTATTCTAATACTGTAATCTTATCATGTCATACATAATCTCAAATAATCAGATTCCAATAAATAATTAACGTAATTTGTATTTTTCAAAATTATTTTTCTTTTGATAAAAAAATTAATATTACTTCATTAAAAATCATCTTTATATATATATTTATAATGTATATTTAAAAACGTATACACTATCTATCTGTAATGGTTAAATTTAATTTTTAAAGAGGAAATGACTTTTGAGGCATTTAACGGCTACTAGTTGAAGTTATATCTAGTTTTGAATGCGACTGAAACAGCGTAAATCTTTCCAGGAAAAACTCGTTAATTTATACCATAGAACGATACATAATTTTTAAATATATTAATAGATAATAATATAATATTATTAAGTTAATATATAAAATAAAATTATATTTATTAAAAATAAAGTAAAATATATAAAAATATATGAGAGAATAATTACTAATAAATAAATAAAAAATTATAAAAATGATAATCAATTTTAAAAATTTAATAAATAATTATATTTTAAAAGATAAAGTTAGTATTTTAAAATGCGACAAATTTTTATCACGTAATTTTATTTTAAGGATTTTAAATTTAATAACTAATTTTAATTTTAATGTTATGTATTTGTAAATATTTTTTTATATCTAAAAATTTAAAATTTAAAGCAGCACGCACGCTTAATACAACTATACTTTTATTTCACTATAAGTTTTCTTTTATTTACGTTGTACAATTATTACAAATTATAAATAAAGGTAAAATAGAGATAAAATTTATATAAACGAAATGAGAAAATTTGTATTTTTATAGATTAGAGAAAATTATATATAATTAATTTAAATATTAAATAACAAGTTTTATGAAGTAGAACATTGTGAATAAAATATAATTCTCATACACTGTCAATGCAAATATTATAATATTATTAAATTATTAAATTATTTTAGATGTAATTTTTGATACTTAACAAAATTAAAAATCTTATCATACATGAGAATCTAGGATTAGACAACAGTATTAACAAGTTTCGCAAGATTTTAAGTTACATATTGAAAAATAATCCTTTCTTAAGAAGTTAAAAATATTTTATTTAAATTATAATATATAATAACCAAACGAATATAATATTTTTCTTTTATTTATGGAACGAAACGACTTTTGAGGCATTAAGTGGTTATAGAATGACTTTATATAATCACAATTGAATAAAGGTTGTGGAAATTTTACTGAACACGTGTTTTAAAAAAAAAATCTTAAACATAATAAGATCGTATATTAAAGGATAAAGAAAATTTTAAATCTTCAAAATGATAAAAAAAAAAATCCATATTTTAAAGCCACTTCTACTAAAGAAAATTCATTTTAGAATCTACAAAAGTTATTTAATATTTTAGAGTAAAAATTTATCATTTAAATAAATCTTAAGAAACTTTATACTTTAAAACAATGCAAGATCTTACAAACAAATTAAAAAAAAAATGTTTTTCAAGATTGATAAAATAAATATATAAAATTGAATTTAATAAAGAATAAAATCATAATAGTTTTACTTTTAAAAACAAAATCACTGATATGATAGTATGATGGATCAATCCAATATTTTCTGTTGTTTTCGATCAATTTATTTAAGATAGATTTTTCTTATATTCTAAATATCAATAAGTACTTATTGAAATTTATACCCTATTATGCTCTCTATGTTTCTCTCCCAATTAATTTCTCCATTAACTTCAAAATTTTGAAAAAATTACTTCGAAATTTATAACTACGTTGATTTAAATTAATTTATTGAGATATATCGATGCAAATTTAACAAATTTTACTTTTTTTAGTTCAAATACATAAGATAAAATGTATTTCTAGTCTTTCTAAAATTTAGATATTTACTTTTTGTTGGATCTAATTTTCATTAAAAAATCATATAAACTAAATATACAAATATATATATATATATATATATATATATATATATATATATATAAATCTTGAATACAATATTAAATTCAAATTAAATCGAACTAACATTTCACAACGTGAACTGGAAGTTATTATCAACTTGTTATTTATTCATTCTGGATTTTATCGTAACACTTTCTTCCGGTCCATTATATCATAGATTAATCATGCTCGTATTATGAGATTCTAAATGAATAAGAATTAAACACAACTTTTTATTTTCTTTTACAAGCATACTTCTACGATATATGAACACGATGTGTGATCTCATTATTTTAACTTAATAATTTAAATACTTCTATATTAAAAATTCTTCCTCCCACTTGAGTAAGTACAATGATGGTGGATAATATAAATGAAATGTAAATAATAAAAGTTTGATTACAGTAAAAACAAGAGGCTACAAGTTAATTAGTTTTGTAATTTATCTCCACTTATAATCTCTTAAATAGTTTTGTATTTGCTAGTTTTTTCAAAATAAAGTAAATAAAAATAATTTTCTTTAAAATTAAAGAACAATGTGAAAAATTTGATGGTAATTTTGTATTTATTTTAATAATCTTATTGATATTTAATTCCATACATATACAATAGATAAAAATTTAATTTTATGGTACTCACTAATAATACACATGTTTAAAATAATTTGTATTCAGAGAAGATAAAAAAAAGCTTGACATGACACACATAAAAAATGTATGTTAAGTTTGCATGTGAATAAAAGATGTATTATTATAGAAATTTATAGAATATGTATGTTTGAAATTTTCATTAGCTTATTCTTTTTATTTGTAGTTTGTTCGTGTTCTCTTGCAACTATCATTATAATTGTATGAGTATATAAACTTGCAGGTAAGAGCGAGACTAAACCATAGAAATAAAGGTTGTTTTGAAAGTTTTTTATGTTTTTGTTTGATCTATGTGGACATGATGTAATGTGTAATCTTAAATTTTCATCTAGTATTAATCTTTGTAGATATCAATTTTTTTTTTAAGAAGCTTTGACACCAAGAATTAAAACATACACTATATATCTATTCATGTAATTCTCTTACTTGAATTTTGGCCAAGTTTGTTTGATATTCTAAATTGTTATGTTAATATTAATAAATTGACTCTATATTTTGGATTGTTATAGTAATAACATATTTAATGTGCGTTTTTGTACAATTATGAAAATTTAAAGTTAGTGTCTCATGACATTTATACAAATACTAACTCATACTTCCAATAAAAATAACAAAATACATCATTTATCTTGTCTATTTTAAAAATATCAAGACAATTATTTTTAATAGTTGAATAAAATTTTATAATACTATCAACATCCTTTGGGTCAACTTTGTTTTACATTTACCTTAAAAAATAATTGTAGTTATATAAAATAAATTTACTATATTTTAAAAAATACATTACAAAGTGATTCAAATTTACAATCCATAAAAAAATATTGCACCCTTTGGAATTAGTTAATCCTGAATTATCAAATCAACTTTCTAGTTGACTATTTTGAATGTCATAACTCACATTCGAGATCAGATGAGTTTGAAAGTATTTTACAAGTTAATCTATCTAACATTTTGTAAAACAATTACTAAATTCAATAATCCAAACTAATTATACTATCATAACGTGATACTTTTCTCGACAATACAATTCCAAATTTCACACTTACAATTACAAATGGCATTTTCTAAAATATAATTTTTATTGATAGAATCCATAACTACACAAAATTCAAAATACAACCAAATTGTAGAACTTATGAATAATGCAATTCAGTGATGTAATATGTAGAAGTTCGGTGTTGAAAACACTTCACCGACATTTTTTTTGCCTGTCACCGCCAAAGGTAATAAAAAAAAATACCCCTTACAAATATATAAAAGACAAATAAGGTATAATAAAGGGTTCTTTCAAAAGATTGAGGTGCAAGAAGAAATTATGTGGGTGCAGAAAGTAGAGCCCACACTAGATCAGTGGTTTCACTCGAGGTTCCTGTTTTAGACAAAAACCATAATCAAACAAAATTCACACCTTGTTGTTCATTTCATTTCATTCAATTCAACGCAGCTTGTACTGTAATTGTAACCTTAATTTCTCCTTCTTGGACAACGTAAATTACAATTATAGTGCTTCCTGCTTGCTCTGTTCTTTTCTTCCATTCTCTTCTCTCTCTTTTCTCCTGTCCCCGCCATGTTCGTCCTATACCGATCCCTCCTGTTCCCGCTCTTCATATCTCTCTTCCTTTCTTCCGCCTTCGCTTCGGAGTCAGATCACAAGGTAATCAATTCTTCAAACACCCGTTTTCTTTCTCTACGATTCGATCTACTCTCTCTGCGCTGCATTGGGATTTGGATCTGCCCACCCTATCGCTTTTTAGTTCTTGCTACTACTCAATTTTATTATTTTTAGCTTCGGATTTGATGGGATTGCAATGGTTGGGTTTTCCGAGTGTTAGATCTCAACTGGGTTTTTGCTTGTGCTCACACCTTGGTGTCTCTGCAATGTGGGTATTTGCTGTTCGATAATTGGTTTTTTCTTTGCACAAAAGGATTCTATTTGACTTCTTTTTTCTCTTTCAGCTCTGTTGTTAGTTCATGATCTTGGATGGTTTCTTGTTTTTAAATGTTAATTTTTTTAATGCTGAGCTAGTCTTAGGGTTGGGATTTAGCTTGGAATTTGTAATTGAAACACCAAACTGTATTGTGAGTTTTGAGGTGGGAAGTGGAAGAGCTTACATGGTGATTACTGGTTAGGCTTTGCTAGTTGTTGTTGTGTGCATCAATTATCATTGAAGACATAGAAGGATGCACCAGTGGATGTGTGAAATGACTGTGGACTGAAATTGGACACAAAAGAAAAATAAAATGTAATGATGCTTGGAGGTTTTACTAGCACTGTAACTCTATTTGTGTACCTTGTTTTTAGGTTGAAAGTTTATAGAAGAGTGAGTGTAAATTGTAGTCATATCTGCTGTCTGTTGGGAATCTTATAATTGGAAAAAGGTTCCATGGAAAAAAATTGGCTTGTAAAATAATTTACTATTTTGTAGGATTATCTGGGCATCCGGATATTGTCAATCAAATTATATCCTAACATAGGAAGTTTCTAATGGTGAATTAGTTTGATATAGAGTCCTTAAGTAATGTTTAAATTCAGGGCATCATATGCTGTTTTTTTTTTTTTTAATACTAGCAAGTTTGTTATTTGGATCTCTGAATAAAATTGGTTTCCAAGACAAATATTTTGGATTTTCTTACATAAACTTTGAGATTGAATTCGTGTGGACACCCATTGCATGTTTACTAGAATGTTTAAAATTTTGAGCTTTACATTTAGCGTTGGCAATCTGTGATGTAGTAGTATATGTTCCAGAAGACTACTATACACTATATTGTTGATTATCTTAGATTGAACTGAACTTAAATAATAAATCATGTCAATGGCTTAGTAGATACTGTTTTTTCTTCTTCTTTTATTTGGATAATGGTCAGTTTTATAATTCAATTCATGTAGTATCCTTGCTTCCTCTGTAGACACGGTTCCCTACTTGTCATTATCCATAATTAGTTGTAACTTTTATTGAGTTGGTATTCTATATCTGTTACCCTAGAATTTTTCCCAGAGTCAGTGCAACATTAAATATGTAATATTCATTTGTAGTATCAACTGGTGAACAGCTTCTGTTTTTAAAAGAATGTATTCTATTTTATTGCAGTATCAACGTGATGAACCAGTTAACCTTTGGGTGAACAAATTGGGTCCTTATAACAATCCACAAGAAACGTACAACTATTACAGCCTCCCATTTTGTCATCCATCAAGTAATGCTACTGCTGCACACAAATGGGGTGGTCTTGGTGAGGTCTTGGGTGGCAATGAACTCATTGATAGCCAAATTGACATAAAGTTCCAAAGTATGAACGCTTCTGTCATACTATGCATTGCATAGAAGGACTATCAGTTGGCAAACTGACTTTAATATATTGTCTTGTTTTCAGGAAATGTGGATAAGACTGTTTTTTGCCAGATAGATCTCAATGAAGCAAAGGTGAAACAGTTCAAGGATGCAATAGAGAATAATTACTGGTTTGAATTCTTCATGGGTATGTTTTGGTTTCTTTCTTTCACTTATAAAATGATTGCACATTCAAGAAATGTTGGAAGCTTGGAGAATTTTTTGTTTGGTCAATACAGTGAATTATAGGATAACATGTGAAATTGTATAGCAGAAGTAACCAGAGAACACCTAAAAATTGAAACACACATCCCTAGACTTGGGGAAAAAGACACCCGTTTAACTAAAAAAGTCAAAGAGGGTGAGATAATCATACTTCCAATCAATGGAAAACAGCCGTGTGTCTTCTGTCTTTACTAATCTACTGTACTATTTTGTAACTTTAGTTTTCTAGACATACTTATATACTATAATTTAGCCATACCTCAAGTCGATGTGAGATTTTCAACACACTTCCTTATGTTGGGAACTGGACATCTTGTAGGACTACATATTTGTGGGTGTTCTAATAGCGGCCAATAGCCGGTGGCATTATGGGCCCAACAAGCCTTGTGAGGATAAATGGATAAACTTTGGTACCTTCTTAGGAAGTTAGTTTTATGCTTAATTCAACTCTACAATATCAACTTATAAGGTGAGGTTTGCACCTCACTTCTATATAGAGTTTGGCCATATATGTTGCCGATGTGGGATCCCCAACACTCTCATGCCGAGGACTGGACATCCCGAGTGTAGGAATAAATATTTACAAGTGAGCAATAGTGGCTTGATAGTAAGTAGCATATGAGATCGAATGAATTTTATCTAAAATATACTCTTATACCATCTTTGAAAATGGATTTAGGCGTAATTTAGTCTTATAGAAGTGGCTTGTAACACGAGGTTTACACCCAATTATAAACTATAATTTGGCCATATATCCTTAGTCAATATGGGATCTATAACATACCTCCTTATGTCTAGGACTAAACATCTCTAGTGTGAAACTATATATTTGTGAGTGGTTCGATAAAGGGTGACACAATAAGTTCAACAAATCTCGTTAGGATAGATTCCTACAAATTTAGAAAGTCAGTTTAAGGCATAGGTCAACCTTACAAAATTGAATTGTGAAGTGAGGTTTGCATGCATATGCATTTATATACTACGATCTTGTAATATCTCTTGATCGATATGGAATCTCCAATAGGAGTAATGATGTTTAGCATTTGGCATTGAGCGCAAACTTAAGTTGTTATTAGTTTTTTGAATTTGAGGCACTATTGTTTGCTATTATTTTCAATAACAAAAATCCAATTAGTTCTTGAACCTAGATGGGTTGATGAATATTCTATTCGTTCAAAAAACTATCTTGAATCTTAATTTGTGCTTCCCCTAAATACTAAGTTGCATAAGAAAAAAAGTTTACTCAAAAGGTGACATCAATAGCGACAACAAAAGATTTTCAGGCAGTTGGATTAAAGAACTTGTATTGTTTTTGAATGGGTTATTAGAATATATGGAAATGTCCAAAATATCCCGTGCTCATTCTATATAAAAAAATCATTAGAATACTATATTATATATTCTGATATATTATTCTGCTTTAAATATATACCTATATATAATAATATATGCAGACATATTATATAAATTATTTATGAATAAATGGTTTGTATTATCTTTTACAGAATGTTTTATATCTTTTCCTAATTCACCTCATAGTATTGGGTAGGTAGCATCTCTAATAGATTTTTCTAGTCCACATCAAACATTAAATAGTATAAGAGCTTATTTTGTCTTATCCTATCCTATTTTTGTATTTTATCCTGATTGCCAAACTAGTTTTTTGTAAGCATTTTAATATACTTCGGGTGTTAATTTCCATATATTCAGCAGTACAACTGAAAGTATGAAATTAAGGATTCTGTGAAGTAATTTCTTAAGTAATTTTCAATATCTTGGTGTTGAATAATTGTCAATATTGTTCTTTGTTAGTTGTCATAATGTTGTTTTGTTCTGAAGTCTTCTCCTTTTTGTATGTTTAATTTAATAATTCTTGAATACTCTCCTGTTTTTAAACTGAATAACTTACTAGCATCTGTTGTTTCTTACTCCTTCTGGTCTACCCGGTGACCCACAAAAACACAAGTTCAGATGATCTACCTTTGTGGGGTATGTCCAGAACTGCCTCTTCTTTTTCTTTACTTGATATGAATTTGTATTTCACATGCTGATCACTTATCTACGACATTTTCTCATTTTAAGGATATGTTGGTGAGATACGTCCTGATAAGAATGGTGATGGCAAGCATGTCCTTTACACACACAAAAACATTATTGTTAGATACAACAATGATCAGGTCAGACGTTATTTGAATATCTTATGCTATCTTAGACAGGTTATGGATCCTTGAATCTTCATATTAAGGTCTGCTTCCTTGTAGATTATTCACGTCAATCTCACTCAGGATATCCCAAAACCTTTGGAAGTAGGAAAACATTTGGACATGACATATTCTGTAAAATGGGATTCTACCAATGTCACTTTTGGGCACCGCTTTGATGTCTACCTGGACCATCCTTTTTTTGAACATCAGGTACAGCTATGTTTTTAAAATTGAAATGGTGTTGTTCATGGTTTGGTGAATTTCTGTGTGTTAATGCATATTGATCATACCTAAGCTGTCACTGAGAATTTTTCCTTCTTTTTCCGTAGATTCATTGGTTCTCCATTTTTAACTCTTTCATGATGGTTATCTTTCTTACTGGATTGGTGTCAATGATCTTGATGCGAACTCTGAGAAATGACTATGCAAAATATGCTCGGGAAGATGATGATTTGGAAAGTCTGGTGTGGTTTCAAGACTTTTATCTTTAATTATTTGTGGAATATGAATCCTTTCTTCCTCTAGAAGCTATCGTGGTTGTAATTGTTGAATATTTGGTCATTTCTTCCATGATGGCAGGAGAGAGATGTTAGTGAAGAATCTGGCTGGAAACTTGTGCATGGTGATGTTTTTCGGCCTCCTCGCAACTTAGTTATTCTTTCAGCTGTTGTTGGCACAGGTGCTCAGCTAGCATTGCTGGTTCTTCTTGTCGTCTTGTTGGCTATTGTTGGGATGTTGTATGTTGGGTATGTGCATAGCCTTCAACTGACTGAAACATAAATCTGAACAATGAATTCAATGGTATCCTTAGTGTATATGCAATAAGCCTGTGGCAGTGGTTGTGTATTCAATTATTTCTACTTCATACTAGTTAGAACAATTTGTTGTTTGTTCCTGCTCTTTGTTGATTGTCATGTAAGTTTCCTTTGTTGTTTGTCAGGCGAGGAGCAATAGTCACTACCTTCATTGTGTGTTATGCTCTTACATCTTTTATTTCTGGTTATGTGAGTGGGGGAATGTACTCACGGAATGGTGGTAAGAACCTTCTTTAATTTATGCATGTTTGGGTGGCTGTCTGAGATTTCTTCTTTTGGTTTTGAATGATTATGTAATTATTTTTGTCTGTTTGTTAGGTAAAAGCTGGATTAAATCCATGATCCTTACAGCTTCTCTGTTCCCATTCTTGTGCTTTGGAATTGGATTTATCTTAAACACCATTGCTATATTCTATGGGTCTCTAGCGGCAATTCCATTTGGCACAATAGTGATTGTATTTGTCATTTGGGCTTTCATCTCTTTCCCTCTAGCACTTCTTGGCACAGTTGTTGGAAGAAACTGGAGTGGTGCTTTGAATAATCCCTGTCGTGTAAAGACTATTCCTCGTCCCATTCCTGAAAAGAAGTGGTACCTCACACCCTCTGTGGTTTCTCTGATGGGAGGACTGCTACCCTTTGGAAGCATATTTATTGAAATGTATTTTGTATTCACTTCCTTCTGGAATTACAAGGTGAATCAAGCCAATACCATGACTTGTTTTAGTCATAAGTTTGTTTTTTTTTTTTTTTTTTTTTTTTTTTTTTTTTTTTTTTTTTTTTTTTTTTTTTTTTTTTTTTTTTTTTGCTTTATGAGAA
>Ga0214544_1004147_pt1 | contig 29296 bp, 16 predicted proteins | sample CNSS3metaG_FD_160074 | JGI IMG/M metagenome (GOLD analysis project Ga0214544, IMG submission 160074) | Root nodule microbial communities from cowpea collected in UCLA plant growth center, Los Angeles, California, USA - CNSS3 | ecosystem: Host-associated > Plants > Roots > Nodule | place: USA...
TATATATATATATATATATATATATATATATATATATATATATTGGCAATCAATGTTAAAAAATAGTTAGCTTTTTTGTTGTCAATTTTATTACATCCTTTAAATGTAATTACTTGCTAAATTCAATCAATGTATACTACAATTGCCTCATTATTATTTCGGTGATTAGAAATTAAAAACTACAGATAACTATATTTAGTATATACATAGATAACACATAATACAAATCAAAATATTTTATAACTATTTTAAAAAATATTTTATTAAAAATTCACTTTTCTGACTCTTTTTACACAATTTTTCTATGTCTACATTATAAAGTTTAGTAATATCTTTCAGTTAAAAGTTATGATAATAATTAATTTTTAATTATAATTTAACTTATTATTATAAAAAAGATAAACATACATGTGCATTTCATTAATAAAAGTAATATTGATAATAAAAAATAATAAAAAATAAATATATAAATAAATAAATAAATTAATATTAATAAATAATAGTATCATTTTACAATTAAATAATTTTATAAATAATTTTTTCCTTATTTTTATGTATTTTATTAAATTAAATAATTATTCTTTCCGCGTTGACATTTATCTCTTTTACTTTTTCTAATAATACAAATTTCAAGGTGCATGGAATAGTGTGTGGCAGCCTGCAATGAGAGCGTCTGAGTCTGCTCTGTATTCGACTGCATCATTTATATTTTCCATGCTATTCTTATTTCACTTCCCAATAATTCATTATTTCTGTAACAACTTTTATTTTTATTCAATGTTTACAACATTAATTACATTCGAAATTTTTTTAATTTAATATATAAATATATTATTTTAATTACAAATATATATATATATATATATATATTATTTTAAAATTATTGAAATTATTAAAGAGATAATAGAAAAAGATAAGGAACGTTGTTAAAATCAGATAGAAAGAAGATTTTGTTTATTACTGTTGATTTTAAATTGTTCATTCTCTTCTCAAACATATTTATTAATTTATTTTCCTATAACCCTTATAATAACATTACATAATTTAGACATATATTTAATATAATATATTAGAAAAAAAGTTGTGTACGAAAAAAAAATTATACTAATATTTTATTATAATAATTTTTTATATATATATATATATATATATATATATATATATATATATATATATATATAACAACTTTGAAATACACATAAAAATAAATCGCTAAAATATTACTTAATAATAAAGCCACACAAAAATTAATAATAATGATTATAAATAAAAAATAATTTCAATTATTTAAGCCTTCATTAAATACTAGTGAGGTAAATTCAATTTTGTAATATGAAATTAAATGACCAATTCAATATGAACTTATATTTATTTTGAAAAATTAGTTTTTGTTTCAAAACATTTAATAGCATTAAATTAAATTATGTATATCTTCTTCTAAATATTATCTCATTTAATATATATTTGGTGTGGTCCCATGGATTCGTAAAAGAAGGAAAAAAAAAAAATTGCATGAACGATGATTTGCAATTCAGATCTTAGTAATTTAACTCTTCATCTTCTCATTCGAAGAAAAAAGTAATACAATTTCTCTCAAAATGTTGCAAACATGATTCTTAGTCTTAACAAAAGAAAGGATCTGGTAGGAACAATTGAGATCAGCAGACATTAAAATTAAAATGATAAGTGAAATGATGAAAGTGAAGATGAAACACAGAGCAATATCTTTGCAATCAAATCCTATAATTTACTCAATTTTATATACTCAATAGTTTCACTGTTTTATTTGTCTGTTCATGAAAACCTTATTCAGTCACATTGTGGGTCCATTTCAAATTCTTTAACATATTCTTTTCTTGGCTTTCATGCAACAGTACAATATTATGCAACTATTTCTCTAAACAAAAGTCTAAAAAAGATCACAATAAGCCTGATACACTTTTATACGATACAATTTTAATGCAATAAATTGTAAATAAATTGTAATGTGATCTTAAAAAATACCATAAGAAAATGGTATAAAAATTAAATTAAATTTAAAGTTCACACCGATAACAATTTAATTTTATTATTTTTAATAATTTTACATAGAAATTAAAATATTGTTTTAATATTTGAAACCAAAATATATAAAATTCATTTCTATCACTATACGATATGTACATTACAAAAAATAAATATGTGCAAGCTAAGTTAATATTACTTAAAAAATAAATATACAATTAATATAGAAAAAAATATAATTTAAAAAAAAAACTAATAAGAGTAAAAATGTTTCAAATTAATTATTAGCAATACATTTTTAATAAATATATTTATTAACCACTGACAAATTAAACACTCGTTGCGTTATTGTCATGAAGTTAAAACAAAATTATTAAATTATATTTTTATTATTCTAAAAGTAAACACATGTTATACTTAATTCATTAATTATCCAACATAAATTAATAAAATATTCAATGCATCATGATTTATCTCTGTATCTTTACAAGATAATCAATTTATGCTGAAGCTATATAAACAAACATATAATATTATATATTATTATAAAAAAACATTTCTAAACTAAGAAACATAAAATTAGGAAAAAAAATTAATATTATACAATTTATTCAATGAATTACTTTACAAGTGCGACAAATAATGTGATAAAAAATATGAAAAAATTTATATAATACAAATTATTTTGCTAATGTAGTATTTATCAAATTTTGTAATGCAGATAATGTGGTATAAAAATAGAGAAAAACTAACTATACAAATTGAGTGATTAAATATTTAAAGTATACTTTCAATCTTTCAATTTGATATAATTATTTATTTAAATTTAATCTTCAACAATTAATCTTTTAAATATATTCTTATTTTGAAGTATAAGTTTGATTATAATTTTATTTTTAAAAGATGTTCTAAGAGTAAGAAGTATTTAAACTCACAACTATTTAAACTATTTTAGACATAACTTATAGATGATGTAAAACTAAAGAAAAAATAATTAGTCAAGAAGATAAACTGGTCCCTCTCCTCTGTTTTCAGACATATTTGTTGTTTACGTTACAAACGGATAATGTTTCAGCAACTGTCCTCTATTGTTAATGTACACACTATAAGATAAGATCATGTAATTTGATTTGTCAGTTTTTTTATCTTATTTTTTGACTTATTCTTATTAAATCTTTTAAATTTGCAACGTTAATAGAGAAAAAGAAAAGGGTGCATACGTTTTATTCCATCACAGCAATAAAAGTTGGTTGAGTGACAATAAAAAAATACTTTATTGTGATGCACGAGTTTCTTAAATAAATATATTTTTATTTATTTTAAAGGATGTGTGAGCTGAATCGAAATATTATTCTTATTAATAGAAACTAATGTCATTACTTTTATGAAAAATCATTCAGGAACATAAGAAAATTCTTAAACATATAACATACATATAAAAAAAATGATACAAGAATAAAATTAGTTTAGTTCAATAAAATAGTTGCACAATTTCTATTTTACTAATTTAGTAAGATAAATATATATTTAAATTGTTAAAAATAATTATTAGGTCCAAGTATAATAGGAAAATATGTTATTATAATTCTAAAATACAGAGATGAAGGAAACTAGTTTTTCTTTTTTCAAATAAACAAACATGATAAAAAGAAACAAACAAAGAGGAAGCTGTTTAATGAATTATTTTATTGCAATTACTGTTTCCCAGATCATATAATGTTGTCCACATCCTCTAATTGAATGCTACAAAACATATGTCCACATTCATTGTATTTTGTAGACTACACCAAAAAGCAAGCAAAATCAAATTTGTGTTTTTTTCTAACAAATGGACTAACTCCATGGTTAGTGACATGGCCCCATCTATATATATTGGGTGTGTTTGATGAGAAAAGGATCATCAAAGAGAGAAAGAGCAGAGTGATGGGAAACATTGATCTTGATCCCGCTTTCATACAATCCACAGAACACCGTCCCACACCAAAGGTGGTGGAAGTGAATGAGATTCCGGTGATTGATCTCTCAGAAAGCAGAGATGAATCATCGATAATATCAGATATTGGGAAGGCCTGTGAGGAGTGGGGGTTCTTTCAAATAGTTAATCATGGGGTTTCCTCTGAGTTATGCAGAGAGGTTGAGATTGAGGCCAAAAAGTTCTTTGGGTTGGAGTTGGAGGAGAAAAGAAAAGTGAAGAGAGATGAGGTTAATTCAATGGGGTACCATGATGGAGAACACACCAAGAATGTCAGAGACTGGAAAGAGGTCTTTGATTACCTTGTGGAAGACAATGCACAGGTTCCATCCTCTTATGAACCAGATGACAAGGATCTCAGAACACTCACCAACCAGTGGCCCCAGCACTCTCCCCATTTCAGGTACTCTTTTTTTCTTCTTTTCTTTTTCTCTGATGTGTTGATCAAAAGAAGAAAATGGTAACAATCATGATGATTCTGTGTTTGATCAGGAAAATAATGGAGGAGTATGCTAGAGAAGTGGAAAAGCTATCATACAAGTTGTTGGGGTGGATCTTATCAAGCTTAGGTTTGGCTGGTGACAAATTCCATGGCTGCTTCAAGAACCAACTCAGCATGGTGAGACTCAATTACTATCCTCCATGCCCTTTTCCTCATCTGGCACTTGGTGTTGGTCGCCACAAGGATTCCAGTGCTTTCACTGTTCTTGCACAAGATGAGGTTGGAGGCTTGCAGGTGAAGAGAAAATCAGATGGAGAATGGATTCCTGTTAGGCCCTTCCCAAATGCATACATCATCAATGTTGGAGACATAGTTCAGGTATCTTATTCTTACATGCTTTATCTTTCATCATCAATTTGTAATTTGTGTTCAACCTCATCTTTTATCGGATTTGACACAGGTTTGGAGCAATGACAAGTATGAGAGTGTGGAACACAGGGTGGTGGTGAACACAACCAAGGAAAGGTTCTCAGTTCCGTTCTTCTTTTTCCCATCTCACCATGTGAATGTGAAACCTGTTGAAGAGCTTGTTAGTGAGGAAACTCCAGCAAAGTTCAGAGAATACAACTATGGCAAGTTCTTTGCTAACAGGAACCGAAGTGATTTCAAGAAGCGTGATGTGGAGAACATCCAAATTGATCACTTCAGGATCTGAATTAGCCTTCTGGAATGGCTTCTCAACATGTCTTTGTGTTCTTGTATTTTCATCTTTCCAAATAAAACGATGTGCATGCAAGAAGTGGATATGTTAATTATGTCACTCCTAAACTGTAATGAAACAATGCAATTTGCATGCTCATGAATTTCATGGAAATATTACAATTTCCAACCCCTTCTTCTTCTTGCTCTTACACCCCTTCTTGTTTTCTCAGTTTTTCTTTTTCTAATCATCTATCAAGTTAAAATCTGAAGCATGAATTTTCTTGAAAAAGATATCAACATGTCAGAATCTACAAAACAATGCTAGTAATGTTCCAAAAACTTAATTAATTTTGGAATAATGCATTTTTAAATCAACAATGGTATAATAAATTAACAAGCTGAAGGATATTTGAGATTATTAGAATATATATTTAATAATTGTTTGTTCCCCTGGATCTATAAAAGATAAGACTGAAACTCAGATAAACATAAAACTATTAATACTAAGAGCATCTTTCCCATAAGCAATTTCTTTTTAGTTTTCTTAGCCCACTTTAATATTTTATGGGGACTCCACAATATCAATAAGATTTAGGCAATCAATTCATAATTTACTAAAATATTATTATATCTTAAATCAACCTACATTTTTATATCTTTATGACATAATGTTATGCACTAGGTGTGTGACTCATCTACAAGAGATTACATAAACTAGTCAAGTTTATTCAAAAAAGTATGAACATAACAGTCTAATATCAGTTAAAGTTAACATTTAGGATACACTACTCCAAGTAACAGTTATAGATACATATAAAATTCACTGAACCATAGATATAAAAATATTAAGTCAATTAAACCAAAATGGAGTTATTATTATTTTACATTTTAAAGATTTGTGTCATCATCTTTCATTTAGTTTTATAATGTAATAATTTATTATCATTTTATTATTCAAAAAATGTTGAATTTTATTGAATTAATTTCGATTGATGAATAAATAGTCATCCAGAAAAAAAAAAAAAACCACTAAATTTAATTTACTGAACAAAATGATCACCCCAATATGTAGAGAGCCAATTATTTTCATGTGTTAACTTTCTAACAACAAAATGATACTCGTAGTGTAAATTTATTTATTTTTGTAATAAAAAAATGTTATTATACATTACTAATCTCTATTTTAAAATTAGAGACAAATTTAAAATTCAATAATACTAATAACTAAAACTTTGATAATTAATAACGAATAATAAATTGAACTCTAATTTACACAATAATTACTTCTTGTCTTTCTATAAGTGATTACTGATTGATGATTCTTTTTTATAGCAGTATAATATGCCTCAAATCTATAACTAATGTAAAAAATAATTATTTTAAAAGTATTTTTTTTTGTAATAATATCATTATGCTAGAATTGTACTAGGCATGTGAATTAATGTTACATTTCTTTTTTAGTACAATACAAAAATTATAATCTTAGTACAACAACTTTAAGATCAGAGGACATGTTTCCTTGGATTCAACTCTTGCTAGTGTTTGGTCTTTGGCAATTGTGACATGTATTTATTAGAAGTTTAAATATACAATTGACTTTCAAGCAAGGCAGGTGATTGCATTCTAAAAAAGAGGAATACATGTTCAATTACTTCAACAGTAGATAGAGTTTAAATAAAATTAATGGAATCAAAGTATTTCTATTAAAAATGTATATTTTTTTATTGTATTGAAAATAAAATATATCAATATTTATTTTTTTAATCAACCGTTTACCTTATTATGTATAATTAAGTTACAATTTTATTTTTTTTAAAACTGTATTCTATTTTTGCAAGAATTATAATAATCTTCACACTATCAAAATTTACCATTTATTCTAGATATGTCTGGATTTTTTTTATCCAGAATTTCACTTTCATTAACTTAATAAAACTATGAATATAAAAAAAATACTTGAAAGACTCAAATTAGATGAAATTTAATATGGATGATATAAATCTGAAAATCTTTAGTGTGTTTGTCTTAAAATAAAATTATAATCTTTTTATGTAATGAAAAAATTGAAATATAAGAACATTCCATTATTAAAACCAAACAAATTACTTTCAAAAAAATTAACTACAAATATTTTTGTGTTGGTTATACATTCTTTAAGTTGATTAAGAATTAATCATTTAAAATTTAATTAATTATTTGACCTAATATGTTTGTGATGATTATATGGATGGAGATGTTAGGGGTTGTGTATTATTTGAAAGAAAAAAGAAATGTACTAGAATGAGAAGAAGAGAAACAGTGTTGGGTTTTAGACCCCACTTATGCATGTGAATGTATTGGGATTCACTCCCATCTCCAGGTGCTGATAAGAGAAAGAAAAGATTGTATCTGTTATGTTTGTGCAGTGGATCCAAGGTGTGGGGTGGGGTACACTGCCACTTTCATATTCCAATCAACACATGACATGCACAAAAATGTACATAGATTTCTCTTGTTTTTTATTATATCACTTTTTGGCATCTTTTTATCTACCAAAATAATTGCACCCCATAAAGTAACACATAATTAAACTATATATAACTTTATCAACTTATAAACTTATAAACTCCTTATTATTCAAGTAAATGAGTTTCTTACATCCTAATAAGATATCTATGCATGTCAAGCACATCAAATGTAGACAATTTTTGTGGGAAAATGCACCATATCATACTGGGTAATGAGTGACACATGTTTATAATATTCTTATACTCCTTACAATATCACATGCATAAGTGGACCTAACTAATAATGTATGATAAAAAGTGTATATGGTTGAAAGGGGTCTCACAACTTTTTCTCATAGAAGCTCCACCACCACTATAGGGTTCTCTAAGGATGATGATGATGACGACAAAAAGTAATTCAAAGAAAAATAGCCAATTGTTGTGTATCCAGTGGGAAATGCAGCACCATACCTATAAAGCATGCAAGGCAACAAAGGAAAGAGTTAAATTTTTTGTATTGTATTGTTGTAAGACTTCTCCAATGAGTGTACATGCATAAATAGACTCACCTGTAACGTGTATGCTATCTTTATCATATGCAATACAATACACATTATTTGTTGTCAAGTAGTCATCCAAATCTATCTAAAAGCCAAACATGTGATCTTTATATATTTGAATTCAGTCCATTACTTAACTTTAGCTTTAAATTGACTAAACATACAATATTTTTATTCTATTTTTTTCTATTGTAATGCATAATTTCTCTTCTAGCTAAAGGTCATTTGAGTATTATTCAGATGTCATTTATCACTTATCATATAATTTGAACCGAGAATAATTCAAATTTCGAAAGATAGTATTTGATGTTAATTTTATGACGGATAAAAACATATTACAAGGAATAATTATTGTTTATTTAAATATGTATGTTTTTAAGGACTTATTATCTTTTCGGATAACCTCCACTATTGATTAGACTTTCGTTCTCCTCCATACATTCAATTTTTTTTTTTTTACCTTTAAGTACCTTTATATTTTTTCCCTGTAGTTACACACTTAAAAGCAGAACTACCTATATAATACATAATGTATTTTAAAATACATCGATAACTAGTGACCAATTAATTATTTAGAAACCAATTTAGAAATAATTTTTAATTTATAAATTGATATATAAATTGGTCAGTATAGTAATTAATTATTTTTTATCATTAAAATTGGTCATTAATTAGATATTTTCTTGTAGAGTTGTATTTATATCAACTTATATATGTGTTTATGTCTAAAAGTATGTTAGATTGTGATGTAAGTATAAATAATGTAGATCTTGACTAAAATTGGTGGAGGAGTCAAAATAATATATTTAAAATTTGTACATTTAATTATTATCATTTATTCAATAAAAATAAATACATAATTTAGTATAGCTACAACTATAAAAGAAATTACACATATCTAAATGATTGTCCATCATTTTTTTATATTTTTTAACTCATCAATAATTGAATCACAACTAAATTTTTCAGCTATTTTTTTTAATGTAAATAATCATATTACTTGTAAAATATTCATCTTTCATCTTTTTAATGTGCATAGATTGATTCAAAAGTCTTCTAAAGCTTTCATCTCATTGTTTGTTATGCGAGGAACATATTATTCTATTTTCATCTTCACAAGAATTTTCTCTTTAATCACTTTAAAAATGAATTTGTTCTTTTCTTTCTCATTAATATACCTATTTAAAAAGGAAGTTTAAGACTAAAAATAATTTATTATAATCTAAAATAAAAAATTGAGAGACATAATTACTAAAAAAAACTATAATAATCAAGTCACAATTAAAAATCGGTTATAAAAAATCACATCATACATTACTTTTTTTATATTTTTAGAAAATGAATATACAAAATTGTGATGAGATAAAAATTAATGCTAAATATTAAAATATATTTCACTATCAAGTGAAACAAATTATCTTTTGTTCTTTAAGACTAGAAGAGAAGATATGAAAAATGAGGATAGAAATAATGAATTTATGCTTATCATATTTTTTTTCTTCTTCTATGTTAACAAAAGGAAACATGTAAGCATGAGAAGCGAGTACAACATATGAAAAATTAAAAACAATAAGAGAAAATAAAAAGAGTATCTTGATAAAATGTTTTTCTTTATCATATTTGATTTTTTATTATTTATTATTAAATTTTGTACTTTATAAAAGAAATAAAAAATACCTAATTTAATTTTTATTAATTTTTAATATACTACTACTTAATTTAAAAATATACATATAATTTGAAGAATTTAAAAATATATATAATTAAAAAAATTTACTTAAAAAATAAACATACAATTAATATAGAAAAAAGTATAAATTTTTGAAAAAAAATTATAAGAGTGAAAACTGTTTCAAATTAATTATTAGCAATATTTTTTTCATAAATATATTTATTAACTACTGACAAATTAAACACATATTATACTTAATTCATTAATTACCCAACAATAATTAATAAAACATTCAATGAATCATGTTTTTTTTATCTATATCTTTAGAAGATAATAAATTATGCTTAATCTATTTAAACAAACATATTATATTATAAAAAAACATTTCTAAATTAAGAAACAGAAAATTAGGAAAAAATAATTAATATTATACAAATTATTCAATGAACTATTTGACAAGTGCGACAAATAATGTAATAAAAATACGGAAAATTTTATATAATACAAAATTTGAAATGCAGTAAATAATGTGGTATAAAAGTAGAGAAAATTTAATTATACAAATTGAAATGATTAAATATTTAAAATATACTTTTAATCTCTCAATTTGTTATAACTATTTATTTGAATTTAATCTTTAAATATTATTCAAAGTATTTTAAAATAATCACTTTTATCAAACAAAAATCAGCTGTAATCAATTGCAAATATTTAAATAGTTTTCAACTAAACTACACTTCTTGAATAAAAACTAAAATCTAGGAACAAGTCACCTTCACATCATTGGTAACCCCAATATATTTTCTTATGATCCGCCACTGATGTCATATGTCTATAGTTATATGAAAAACATAAATAATTTTCCTTAATGTAATACTTGTTTACAAAGAAAATTTCAAAATCTAAATAATAAACCAAATATTTATAAACATAAAGCAAAGTATTAAAACAAAACATAATTTCAGTATATGATAAATCAATTCAAGAGGATATTTTTTCCATTAGTTAATATTGATTACAAGATCACAAGAAAAAAGTGAACAAAAAATTATTAGGGTAAATAGATACTTACTTTTGTTTGAAAATATGATAAAATAAAAATGTCTTTTGGTTCCGCAACTATCGGATTCTGAAAGAGATAAGATATAGATGCAAAAGCTTGTAGAGAAGTGAGAGGGAGAGAAAAATAAAGTGAAGAGGGAAATTCTATGGAGATACGGAGTACTACAATTGTTTCTAACAGTAAAACATTTGGTCTTCGGAAATTGGCTTACTAATGTGAAATCTCATAACATTTTGACCAAGCTTATATTCCTACCACGAACTTGCTTTACTTTAGAATCTAAAATTTAACTTTAAAAGATAAATTTTCTTTTACTTATCCTGAATGAGACTCTAAAATATAAAAAATTAGATTCTAAATATAAATGAGATTAGATACATATTTCCGTAGAAAATATTATGAATGTTGGTTAAAGGAATGGATAGGGATGACAACAGGGCGGGGCGGGGCGGGCACGAGTTTTGCTATCCTATACCCATCCCCGTAAAAAAAATGTATCCCCATCCCCATACCCAAACTTAACGGGTATCAAACTTTTGTCTCATCCCCATCCCCACGGGATAACGGGTATAATCTCGTACCCATACCCATACCCATCTTCTTACTACTTCAATATTAATTTTAATTAATTTTTATAAAATAATAAAAAAATTATGGTAAAGGAAAAATAATATTATCAAATATTCAATATTAGAAGAATGGTTGTTTCTTCGATATCAAATACTTTAAAATAAATTATAATTGTTTACATTTTAGATTATAATAAAATTTCATGAGAACCAAAATAATTATTAAATTTGCAAATATTAATGAAACACAATTGATAAAATTTAAAAATATTTTTTAAAACACATAAAAGGAAAACAAATATTCAAATTAAAATATATTTTAAATGTTTGTTTACTTCAATTTTTTAAATTCTAATGAATCTCTTTTTTATACACTAATAAAAGTTATAATACATCATTTGATCAAATGATACAAAGAACAAATACTAATCATAATAAAAGTTTAAAATAAATTTTACATTTTAGATAATAATACCAAATAAAATTTCATGAGAACCAACACAATTATTAAATTTGCAAATATTAATGAAGCATAGTTGATAAAATTTAAAAATATTTTTTAAAAAATATAAAAGGAAAACAAATATTCAAATTAAAATATATTTTAAATGTTTGTTTATTTCAATCTTTCAAATTCTAATAAATATCTTTTTTATACACTAATGAAAGTTATAATACATCATTTGATCAAAATGATACAAAGAACAAATAATAATCATAATAAAAGTTTAAAATAAATTATAGTTGTTTACATTTTAGATTATAATACCAAATAAAATTTCATGAGAACCAACACATTTATTAAATTTGTAAACATTAATGAAACCTAGTTGATAAAATTTAAAAATATTTTTTTAAAATATAAAAGGAAAACAAATATTCAAATTAAAATATATTTTAAATGTTTGTTTACTTCAATCTTTTAAATTCTAATGAATCTTTATTTTTATATACTAATAAAAGTTATAATACATTACTTGATAAAAATGAAACAAAGAACAAATAATAATCATAATAATAAAATTTTAACATAGATCTTGTATCTTTTGAACTTCAGTTATGTTGGATGGTGATAAAAAAATATTCATGACAATTACATTAAATTTTTATATTGTAGTAAATAAAAGTTACTTATACAATTATAGTGAAAAAATTACAGTATGATTGATAATGAGTTAGAAAATAAAAAATAATTAGATAAAATATATTGAAATAGTATTGTACATAATGAAAATAAACAATAAATAAAAATATTAAAAAATTAACAAATGTTTACAAACAATTTGAGAGACTATTGAAAGAAATTGCACAAAGGAAAACAAATGTATAATTAAGGGTATGATAAGTTGAAAAATATCTTAGAGATCTAAGAAAACTTTTCAAATATTAACATATATATTCAATGGTTGAGAAATAACAAAAAAAGTTTTTTAGCAAAACAAAAGAGTTCTTCAAATGAAAAAAAAACTAATAATAATAAGTAAATGATTTTTTTATATTACCTAATAAACGAAAGGTTTGTGCTATTAAATACTTAAATTAAGAGTATTAAACATTCTCATGAGAAATATTCAAATGTAAGACATACAAATTTTTTAATTGACATACATCTTTTTAATAATTACATAAAGGTTATGATAAAATGAAAAATATAATTAAGATGCGAATGAGTGTCATGACAAACTAAATAATTAGAAGAAATAAAAAATAATATATATATATATATGGTTACTTAATTAATTATGAATATTTTAATAATTTAAATAGGGACGAGTATTATGGCGGGGATATGTACATCCCCATACCCAATTAAAAAAGTCGGGGATTCTCCATACCCATACCCATACCCAGTCAATGCGGGAATTCCTCGTCAAAACGGGGACGAGTTCGGACAATACTCACGAGAACAAGTTTATTTTCCATCTCTAGGAATGGATAACTCGAGCTAAAAAATTACTTCATACAAATAATACTTTATAATTTAGTCTCTCCCCATATCCCCCTCCCTCCCTCTCTCCTCTTTTATATATATATATATATATATATATATATATATATATATATAAACTTTAAATTTATTTCAATAACTCAAAACTTCATCCATAAATTAAATATAGTTTTGTATAGTTAATCTAAAGTTTATAAAATATTAGAGAAGGCACTAGGAGTAGATGACCAAACATGCTAATAAAATCATTTGAAGGATAATATTAAAAAATATTGTGTCGGCTATACTTAGAAAGAGAACTAGAGAAGAAATAAAATATAATGCAATAAGGAAAAAAAGTTTAAATTATTGAAAGTGTTCGCGTATAATTATTGTATAATTGTCGTTTTAAAATTATTGGGTTACATCTTTTCTAATAAAACCAAATTACTTATTTTTCATTTAAAGTTTAATTTTCTTTTAAAAAGTTTATACAAACATTTCTTAATGCATTAAGAACTCATCTTTTAAAAGAAAAGTTAAAACAAATAGAAAACTTCTAATTTTCTTATTTAACCTGTATGGATGAGCCTAGTGATCTTGAAAGAAAAGTGACCCTCAAATTTACCCATATCAAATGAAGTTCACTTCACATTAGTGCCTACAATTATTTAATATGATAGACATTAATTTAAAAATTTGAGAAATTATATATGTAGAAATTAAAAAAATATAAGAAAAATGAGATTGTATATTATTGAGTGTGTATAAAATGATACAAGAGGTGTGATATATATGCACACAAAGCTAATCCTAAGAGTCAAAAGTAAATTGGCCTAAAACATGAGCCTATGCTAACATCCCCTTAAACTCACAATGCTACGACTAAATGCATTGAGAGTTTGTCAAGTAAAAAATGAAAGTGTAAAATGGAGTGCGGCTTAGTAAATATATATGCAATATGTAGAGTTGAGAGTGCCAAGTTGAAGATGATGACGGATAAAATGATAATCTGTTTCAATATACTTGATTCGCTCATGAAAAACAGAGTTGCGAGCAATATGAATAGCACTTTTATTGTCACAATGTAGAGGCGTAGGATCTTTCAAAAAAACACCCATATCTACAAGTAACCAATGCAACCAAATAACCTCACAAGTAGTCAAAGCCATGGTGTGATACTCGGCTTCTATGGACGATCGATATGTAACATCTTGTTTCATACTCTTCCATGATAAAAGTGAGTCACCAAGAAAAATACACCACCCAGTAGTGGATTTCTGATTATTAGGATCACCATTTCAATCCTCATCACAATAGGCACGCAAGTCTAAAGACAACGTAGAAGAAAGCAAAAGAGACTAAAATTGAGTGCCTCGAAGATACCTGAGAATATGAAAAACAACATCCAATGAACCGCTTTGGGAGTTGAAACAAACTGACTAATAACATGAACAACATGTGCAATGTTTGGATGAGCCATAATAAGATAAACCAGACTCCCAACAATAGTTCGATATAAGGTAGAATCAGTCATAAAAACACCATCAGATGGAGAATATTGTACACTTGTCTCAAGAGGAGTATCAACAATCTTGTTGTTAGTAAGTCGAGCATGCTCAAATAGGTCAACAATATACTTGGATTGAGACAAAACATAACCTTTGGGAGAAGAGCAACCTCAATACCTAAAAAGTATCATAGTACACCCAAATCTTTCATAGCAAAACAATGGGATAATGTAGTTTTTAAAGATGCAATTCCATCAAAGTCATCATGCAATACACCCAAGATCATGAAGAATTTTAAGCTCATGTATGGATGTTGATCAACAAAGGGAATTTAACTAAAGGACTTTGAAATCTTGACCCCAACTTTAAAGGCATAATTAGCCAGTACAGAAGCTGGCCAAACAAGTCAAGGATTTGAACTATAAGCATAATTTGCCAGTATTAAAGTTGGCCATCAATTCCCTCAATTTGTCCGTACTGAAGCTAGCCAAGTAGTCAAAGAAAAAAATCCATCACAAAGAGGATGTTGGTGCCTCTAAATTTAAAAGATGATAAGTTCTTGAGAAGGTGGTTCGATCTAAGAGCTAAACAGAAGATCTTGATGCAGAAGAAAATTGAAACCACTAAAAATAAAGTTCCTTTTTAATTTTTGCACGTTTTAATTTCTGTCTTTAATTTTTTTTTAATTTTTGTTTTTTTCTTTTATTTATTCCATAAGTATATATATGGACATTTTGGGCAGCTAATATCTTTTGGAAATTATTGGAAGTCCCACATCGACTAAAGATAAGGCAATTTCATATTATATAAGTGAGGTGCAAACCTCACCTTACAAGTCAGTTTTGTGGAGTTGAGTTAGACTTAAAGCCCACTTTTAACAGAAATGCATACAAGATTTTTTAGGATTTTTGGTTGGAGCCAGAACTAAAAAAGAAATCAGATTTTTGATATTCAAGAGTGGGAAAAACTTTGGGAATCCTGATGCTTAAATGAAAAACCAACAATACTAGTGGGATCATAGTTGAAAAATCAACATGGATGAATGCATCTAACTAGTGAGAAGAACAGTCAAACACTAAATTCAGAGCTAAGTGAAAACACCTTGAGGAGCTGCCACTAATTTTGTATCAATTTTCTAAAAACTGTCAAGCATATGAAAAAGCATTGAAAGGATCAAGTCATATTCTTTGTTGAATATTCATACCCAGAGCAAAATAGCCTACCTTGAATTGAATTTCAATATCATTTTTGAACCTTAGCCTCACAATACACACCTTAGCCCACAAAAGTAAATTATCCCACCTTTTGTCATTGATAAGGGAGGACAAAAACAACATCTGTGTTGGAATAAAAAGGCAAGGATGAAGGCTAATTGAAGAACTGCCCAAGGAAAAGAAAAATGCAGTCCAAATGACCGAGAAAAACAAACCTGGTGCAAAACATAAAAGTGAAAAGAAACAAAAAGGATAGAAAATTGCATCATAATTGAAATGCATAAAAAGAGGGTAGTAAAATAGAGCTAAGCTGAATATATATATATATATATATATATATATATATATATATATATATATATATATATATATATATGTTGTTTTAACTCTTTTTATCAGTGAGTCTTTCTTGTCTTGTAAAATAATGTTCCTTAACAACCTAGCCAAGTTACAAGCTCAAGAAAGACCTTAGTGATCCATTCTTGTTGTGTGTAGACAGTGCTTGGAAATGAGATGCAAAATCAAGTGAAAGCTTGCAAGGTTGTTTGGAGCGTCTAGATACTTAAGCTAAGGAGAGCATTCAATATAAACCAGATTGAAAAACATGAGTGAAAATCCATGTTGGTTCCAAATCTTTTGTTTATCCTCCAATTACATTCAACATGATTGATACTAGTTCTTTGACAACCCATAAAAATCATTATTTGACATTCTATTTTGTTCTACTTTGCTTGAGGGCAAGCAAAGAGCTAAAGTGGGGTGTGGTGATAAGTGTCAAGAATAAGTAAATTTTCCATTTGAAATTGACACTTATCATGTATCAAATGGTGCTATTTGTATATAAAACAAATATCCTTAGCTTAAGATACAAAATGAGGTATTTAGAATTAGTGTTTTATGAATGATAATGATATTTTTGTTGTTTTGCAGTGAATATAAAAGAAAATATCAAGTATGCAGCTAAGCCACAATACTAGAGCTGAGCTATGGAAGTAGAAATGACAAGAAACATATTTTGACTTTCTGGCTAAGCACAACAAATGGAGCTGAGCCTCGTGAGGAAACCTTCTTTTCAAGGAAACCTGGAGCACAAATCCATGAGGCTGAGTAGCCAAGAAAACCCTCCCAAGAGGCAAAGGTCATGTGTTAAGCACCAAGACAAGGGGCTAAGCTAAGAAGGAAACCTACTTGTGAAGAAACCCTTGTGCTGAGCACCAAAAGTTAGGTTGAGCACCACCCAAAAATTCCTATAAATAAAGACCTCATGTCTTCATTCTAGGCATTGAGTGATGTTATAAATGTAGCCGTAGGAGAGAATAGGGTCTGTGAGGCACGAGGGAGATACTCTTAGTGTAAATCTTATGTGTAAATGCTGCTGGAATTACATTGTAATATTCTATGAGTAGCTGAATTCCCTTGTGTCCAAGTTTGATGTAATCAATTCTGATTTTATATACTTCTACTTCTTGGATATTTATCTTTGCTTTCATTCATTTGTTTGTGGTTTGATTTATGCTTAATGATGACTTTATCACTCATCTATTTAATTGGTTTGGAAAACTGGTCTCAAACTGTGGTCCAATCAAATCATCATACCTGTACTAGTGCTTATTTAAGTAGCTAGAGGGGATGTTGGATGAAAGGGTCCTGTACATGACAAGGATTCATTCAATGAGTCTTGCACATTAAAGTAAGGATTCATTCTACTAGGAGTTGAGGAATCATACTAGGTTTGAAGTCCTTAGGTTCTAGTGTATCAGGAATGAACCTAGATTTACATAGAAAGAGTACTCCTAGGACATTGAATGATTTGCATAGTAAGTAAACAAGATGGTAGTAGTGTAGTAGAAGAAGATTAGATGAAATCAATTCATAACCCCTACTCCACTCAATCTATCTAATTACTATTATCTATTTTTACTTGCACTCTTTATCAAAACTAAAAACCCTAAAATCAAACTACCAATATACTTGCTAAATCCATGTGGATAAGACATTTGTTGATACTACTACGTACTAGTACACTTGTTGAGAAATGGTTATTTTGAAACAATCATCATTACAGGAGTAGGTGTAGTGGTATCAATATCAAAAGGACCAATTTTAATGACATCATATGTAGTCAAATAATGTGAGCTAGCTAGAATAGAAAAGAATGAAATATGTTCTAAACACACAACATGACGTAAGACATACAATTTTTTACTAACTGGATCAAAGCAACGATATCCCTTTTGACCAAAACCATATCCCAAAAGAAATATAGAAAGAAGGGGATTGTGTATTATTGAGTGTGTATAAAATGGTACAAGAGGTGTGATATATAATATATACACACAAAGTTAACCCTAAGAGCCAAAAGTTAATGGGCCTATGTTAACACACACACACACACATATACACACACACACACACACACACACACACATATATATATATATATATATATATATATATATATATATTACAATAATAACCATTTTAATCATAAAAAAATTAAATAAGTATAGTTCTTTAATAATAATACTCTATAAATGTAGATAGATATACACAAACACCTTCTTAAATACTTGATAAACAATATTTCGTAAAACTAATGCAGAAAAAGGACTAACCTTTAGCCATTTTCATTGTTATGAGAATCCTCATAACAATGAGTTTCAAATCCTCACTCTCTAAACTTTGATGGTATATTACACGATGGACGAGAACATATTTGATGACCCAAAGTACAAAACACCGGTGAAATTTATATCACTCTTTGTCCATCATAAAGTAATTGCCATAATAAATTGTTGTCAATTATATGGATTATGGTATCAAAATTTATGCAATAATTATAAAATTGATTGACAAATGGACCACATCTATGAAAAAAATTAACCATATGAATATCTCTTATTATCTCACATATCACATATTTGGGAAATTTCCAACATTCTCCCACTTGGTCCATTTATCCCATTATCAATAAATACAATAAACTAAATACAAGGATCATGGTGACAGGTCCTCCAAGAGTGAGAATTATCTCCTATGTATCATACTATATCAAGTCTTTCATCAAAGACTCTTAATTATAATGAATAAGTCATATATTTATTCTAAGTCAAATGAAATGTCTCAAAATAAACAAATATGTGCATAACAAAATGAGAATAATTGAATAAGAGTTTTATCAAAGTAAGAATAATGATTGTCACAACATGAAACCAAGTCTTGTAAGACCCGAGAAATTTAAATAATTAAATGAATAATTATTTAATAAATGCAGGTAGTGGGAGCCTTTATGGCATTTAATGCTGCTTTTTATGATGTGAAATAGTACTAGCTCAAATGGTTGAAAGTACTTATTTATTATGAGGGGACTTAGGTTTGAATGTTGTGTATGCCAATTGAGTGTTATTTTTATTGTTAATTACTTTGATAGGATGCTTGACCATGATGAGTGGTAATATAACCCTATAGTATAGGAATTATCACAAAACATGAATTGGATGATTGGTTGTGTGTTCGAACCTTAGCTTATGAGAAATAAGGTTTCTTTTTTTATTGCTAAAATTATTTTTGGCATGAATGAGAATGGTAAGAAAACCCTAGCCGTCTTGGGGAGCAGATGGAAGGGCTGGCAAAATCACCTCATAATGGTCTTTGAATGGCAATTATACTTAAGATTAATTTATACTTAAGATTAATTAAAAATTCGTTTTATCCATTAAGCCAATTAAAAGTAGGGTTGAAGTTGGGATTAAGGGTAAAATTAGTGAGAAAGAGAGGTCTTCTGGAGATAGACCAACAAACTGCACTGAAAATTGAGTGTGAGGGTGAATTGGGAAGCCAATTGAAATGGAATAGAGCTAACCAAAGGGGGGTCATGTTGCTAACATGAAAAGGGAACATTAGCATTGCCATTTGTGCATTTACATTTGTATTGCTATGATGATGTATTTAGGATTGAATGCTTAAAATTTGTCTTTTTCCGTTGAAATTAGTCTTTCTGGAAATTCTCAAAAAATCACTTGGCGGGCCTTCAAATTTGCCATACGACTCATGCTAATTTTAGTGTATTTCAAGGTTCCTGTTAGGAATCGCCTGGCGGATAGTTCATGCTGCTACGTGGCACATGTTTTCCAACCCAGATTTCTGGGTTTTGTATGAATAGTTTGGCGGTGATGAACACCTATCAAGCGACGCGTGTAATTTTTACTCGATTTTGATGTTTTGGGGTTTCTGGGTTGATTCTGATTGGGGAAAAAAGGAGTGTATATGTTGGTTGATTATTAGATGCCAATAATTGTTGAATTACGTTGTGATTGAAGTTAATTGGAGGTAATATGATGAACAACTTTTAGGGTTTGGAAATTTGGGGTTTTATGTTCTAAGATTAATGGTTGGTTGAATTGAACTAAAACCGTTACTAGATATGGTTTGGGTTTAGGAATTTTACAACAGTAAGAGTGGTCACTTTTAGGGTTGTGAAAATAGGCAGAGAAGTGCAATTCAGGATTTGTGGACCCTTCGTAGGTGTAGGAATTTCTGGGTGGTATCCAGAATGCTATGTACTGCTTGATGGCATTGTGCTTGCCACCAGGCGCCTACACAAAGAAGGTGAATCTATGTGGCTGTGAGGTGTAGTGGTCGGTCTGGAATCCTGTAAATCAGATTAATGATGAATGTGGAATTGGTGACAAATTTGGACAGAGGGCTAGGGTGATGAGGAAATACATGAGTTAGTAGGAATTAATGTGTGATTTTAATTGTAAATAGGAGAAATTGTGATATTAAAAATAGTACAAAATAGTAACTAAACCAACATTATGAATGGAGTGGTTGTAGCACAAGACTTAGAAAATTGTGGTATCTTTTGGATGGCCTAAGTTAGCCATGGTTCAATTCAAGTGTTAAAATGTGGTACAATGCGACAAGTGACTAAGAGAGAATTTAGTAAGGTTGAATTAATGTTGTAGTTATGTTTGGAAGGGAGAAGACAATTTGTTTTAGATAATAATGAAATGATGAGTGTGAATACTTAAGATTGTATATTTGACAACATTTAGTGAATGAATGGATATGAGATGAGTTATGATAATTGGAAGCAGTGTTGACAGTAATTAATTAGGATCGTAATACTCTGGATGAGTGACGATGTGGCTTGAGTATGTGAACAACTGTGCTTGGATTGGAAACCAATACTGCACGAGGACTGGTGTAGCACCAAGCGGTGATATTTGAACCACCAGGCGATAGCTACAATTCTAGAAGGTCATTGTGATGCATGGCACCTAGAGATGGGGTCGTTTCGCCAGGCGATACGTACAGAGGCAGTTTGTACTAAGGCACTTGACGCCTTGCGACAGATAGGTTCCGCCAAGCGGTCTACAACTGGCTTTCGCCTAGCGGCTCTAGCATAGCGCCAGGCGATAATGTAGGGGCAGAGGATTGTGTGCTTTGGATGTGCGTGGTCTATAAGGCTTTGGATGATACCTTAAAGATGGACTTGCTGGAGTATTCCTTGAGTTGTGACTAAGAATGGTATCCCTTGAGGCGTGGCTCGGGATAGAGGGTAAACACGTGGCATTCCTTGAGTTGTGGCTTTGAATGGTATCCCTTGAGTTGTGGCTCGGGATGGAGGATGAACACAAGCATTCCTTGAGTTGTGGCTCGGAATGGTGAGTGTTACCAATGTGAGTGTGCGAGTTGTGGCTCGTATAGAGGGTCTCCACTTGATTAAGCAATCACAAGTTGTGGCCAGAGTATGAATTGTGATTTGTGTTAGGAACTTCACCTGGTGTTACGGAGTGTGGTCCGTAGCATGATATTCCCTCATGTGTTTCTACAAGTTGTGGCTTGTAGGTGGTGGCAACAAAGGATATCTAAAGTTTATCATATAAAGATGTAGAACATGGATAACATGGTGGTGACCATGTGGTATGGAATCAAAGGGATAGAGTTCCTTTGATGTGTGTGTGCATATATATTTGAATTGTATATATATATATATATATATATATATATATATATATATATATATATATATATATATATATATATATATATATATATATATATATATATATATAGATATATATATATATATATATATATATATATATATATATATATATATATATATATAGCTCATCCTATTTGCTTGTGTTTGGCGATGATTGTGTAATTCGTTACATGGAAGCAAATGATGTGCTAAATGATCCTTAAAATTCTTTAATGGCATGCCTTTAGTCAAAGGATCAACAATCATCAACTCAGTGCTAATGTGCTCAATGACCACTTAACATATTTTCTTATGATGGCTAGATATTTATTATCAATGTGCTTAATTTGACTTCCACTTCTATTGTTCTTAGCCATAAATAACATAACAGAGTTATCACAATATAACTTCAATGGCCTAGCAATTGAATCCACAACTCTAAATCCAGATATAAAACTCTTCAACTATACACCACGTGAGGTAGCCTCAAAATAAGAAACAAACTCAACCTTCAGACTGGATACTGGAAGTAATAGTCAAGGTTTGCTTTTTGCTACTTTTAAAATATAGGTCCACTAGTTAGCATAAAAATATAACCAAATGTTGATTTTCTAGTATTAATGTAACTATTAGTTTTTCTGTATATGAGCATGAAATCCTTCAATCCTTGAAGATATTTGATTACCTTCTTTGCATATTTCTAATGGTCAACACTTGGGTTACTCTGATATCTTACAAAAACTCCAACTGTAAAATGTTAGACCTGGTGCAAAGCTAAGCATACATTATTAGACTTCAAACATCTGAAGCATATGAAACATTCTTTATCTATTCCCGTTCAAAATCATTTTTGGCTCCAATGTTGTAATCTAATTCTTGTAAATACATTTCATAATCACTAGAAATTGTTGTTTGATATTTGTAGATCTTCTTAGTGTTTCTTACTACCTTGATGAGAAATTTATTATTCAACTGGTTCCTCAACAACTTGATTTTTCTCCAACAATTTGTGGAACTTGGATATCTAGTTGTCTAATACGCTCTTGAACTAAAGAAGCATGAATGATTACCAGTCTATCATTTGATTTAGAGGCTTGAACTTCATTATGATTATTCTGAATTAAATCACTCCCACTAATCAAGTCATTTACAAGAAACTTTACATTCCTTGATTCCACAATTTTAGTGTTATGAGATGGACAATAAAACACTATAACCTTGGGACTTTTTCAGCATATCCAATGAAATACCTACTAATAGTCTTAGGTTATACTTTCTTCTCTTGTGGATTATAAAAGGTCACTTTAGATGGGCATTCCACAGGCATATGCGTTGTAAATTGGGTTTCCAACTTTTGAATAACTCAAAAGGTGTTCTTAAAACAACCTTGGTTAAAACTCATTTCACTATATACACAACCATCTTAAGTGCTTCAATCCATAAGAATTTAGGAATTTTTTCATGACTCCTCATGATTCTCACACTATTCATTCTAATGAAAGATCTAACTTATAACTAGAGGCAATGCCTCATCACGTTGCTTGACTTTGAACATCATCAAAACTTCAATTGAGTGAGTAAGCTCCCCATTTCAACATTTATTTTTTTAAATTAAACTGCCACGCGTTACATCATGGTCATGCCACGTGCCAATTCATGAAATTTTCATTTTTCATTTGTTTAGAAAAAAAATTATCACGTGCAGGTCATGGTTGTGCCGACGTGTCAGACTAACTGTAGCTAATTTCAATTTAGTCCATCTATTTACAATTTTGATTCAATTTAGTCCGTCTAATTTTTTAAAATAATTCAATTTTGTCCTCTCCAATTTGAGACCATATTATTAATTAAGTTTAATTATAACTTATACATTCATATTAAAATAATTTTTTATCATTTGAACATCAAATCACTCCCTAAATACTTATGTTATTTTATTTCTTACATTTTTTTATTTGTAATTTTTTACACTTGAAATTTTTTACACATGTAAAAAACAAAATAATTTGAATATTAGGTGGAGTAATTTGATGTATAAATTCTAAAAAGTTATTTTAACGTGTATATATAAGTTGTAATTAAGCTTTTAATTTGGTCTCAATTTGGAGGGGACAAAATTAAATCATTTTAAAAAATAAAACTAAATTGAATCAAAATTGTAAATAGATGGACTAAATTGAAAACAAACATTGTTAGTCTAACATGAGACACAACCATGACATGCCACATGACAGTTTTTTTTAAAAAGAAAAATTTTAAAAATAAAAAAATTGAAAATTTCACGAATTGACACGTGGCATGACGATGACGTGATACGTGGCAATTTTTTTTTAAATTAAAAGATTAAAAAAATCATTTTTTTAAAAAGATTAAAAAAAATTAAAATTCCACAAAATGACACATGACATATACAAACACAATGTTAACGTCAACTTAACGAAAATGATTAAATTCGACCTTTTTACAGAATTAGAGGACTAAATTGAACCAAAAAATAATAAGAGGACCAAAATGAACCAAACCAACAAATTAGAGAACTAAATCACTAATTTAGCCTGGATAAATTAAAATAATTATTACATTTACATATTAAATTACTCTATTATAATTAATAATTGGAACTTAGTTTATAAATGTTACTGATTTAAATTACACATTATTATATATTTACACCTTTAAAAAATATAATATAAAAAATTAATCCTCTTAATTATTTTTTAGTTTTTTTTAGGAAAAAAGGACTTAAGAATAGGATAAGTTGACCTATATTTTGAATTGTCAAATTGGCGGGCTGGACGAGTTGAGCTAGAACAGGCTGGCCTGTCGAGCCCCACCCATTTTGCTACCCCTACACATTTTAAAGGAATATGATTAAGAAATATATAAAAATCTTCCAACTATTGCTTCATTCATAAAATTTGTGCACAACAATTTCCTACAACAATATATTTGGTTGTAGTGGTTGTATCCATTCCAAATTTATTTAAGACTTCCTTGCAATGCTTAGATTGTGATATGAAGGTTCCATCTTCCATTTGCTTAATTTGCAATCCAAGAAAGAATGCCAATTCTCCAATCATTGACCTCTCAAACTCTCCCTGCATGATACTTGCAAATCCTTTACAAAAAGAGATATTAGTTGATCCAAAAATTATATCATCCACATACACTTGAATGAGCAAAATATGTTCATCTACTCATTTAATGAATAGAGTTGAATCAAACTTTTCTCTAGTAAAATTATTTTCTAAAAGAAAAGTACTAAGTTTTTCATACCAAGATGTAGGAGTTTGTTTTAATCCATATAGTGCTTTCTTTAATTTATATATGTGATTAGGAAACTTGTAATACTCTAAACAAAGAGGTCGTTCTACATAAACATCTTCTTTAATAAATCCATTAAGAAAAACACTCTTAACATCCATTTGATACAATTTAAATTTCATAATTGAAGCATAAGCAAGAAGTAGGTGTATAGCCTCTAACCTTGCAACCAAAACATATATCTCATCATAGTTTATACCTTCTTCTTAATTATTTCCTTTTGCAACAAGCCTAGCTTTATTCTTGTTTATGTTTTCATCTTCATCATGTTTGTTTCTAAACACCCATTTTATTTCAATAACTTTATATGAGTCCTCTCGTGGACCTAAACAACATACTCCACCCTCTAATACCAATATAGAAAAAAAAATCCTCCCGTAACCTAATAGTTTATATATATATATATATATATATATATATATATATATATATATATATATATATATATATATATTACAATAATAATCATTCAATATATATTACACATTTTTGTCTACACTACACTCTGATAAAAAGGTTATATCAATACTTTTTTAATTTTCGTTTTTATGTTTAAACTTTTAATTCTCTATCTATCCCCTTCGATCTATAATTTATCTTTTCTTTATAAATAAATTCCAATTTAAAAATTATATAGTTGGAAAATGTATATTGTAATTTAAATAATTGATTATCAATTCAAAATATAACTTATATTTAAATAAATATCATTTATTACAGAACAGTATAATTTATTATAAAACAATATAATGCGTGTTTATTCATTATAAAATAATAGAATGCCTATTTATTTATTACACAATAATATAGTGCATATTATAAAGTTATCTTCTCAATTTTTTTAATTTGGGCCTATTTAATAAATATTGCTCAGAAAAAAAGTGGATTTTTTTTTCACCCACATAATTACTTTGTACCCAATAATTAATGGTTTATTTCATCCAATCGAACAAAACATTGTTCTGAAATACTTATTCTGAAAATTAGTAATGCAGAAATAAGTTCTAATTAGACAATCAAAGGTATTTCAGAATTTCAGAATACCTATCCTGGAAATGTTTTGAAACAAGTTTTTTACTATATATTCTAAAAACATATTTTAAATTTAGATTAAGGATGAAAGAGAGAAGAGAGAAAATGTGGATGGGAGGTGAGATAGAATTGGACTTAGAGATTAAATTATAACTTCAAGATATTTTAGTCTTTTACTGGTTCTATGGGAGTTCAAGTAGTAATTATGAGGACGCAGGAAACAAAACCCCAGAAGAAGGAGTGTGATATTACATGTTCACAATTAGACACTTACTTTCTACACTCTATATCTTTTTCCTACACCCTACTTTTAAAACACCTTTTTTTTTTTATTTGCCACTCGTTTCTTGCCATTGTTATGCTTCTTTTAGTTCGAATTATGCACTAACACATAATTGTAAGGGCTCTGGCCGTGGCGCTAAGTGAGGGCATTACACATTATGTAGAATTGCAATTGTGAGGGTAGTAAGCACGATAATAATATTGCTCATGTTAATTCGAGAACTGAGGATGGAAATGGATTGGATTTTTCAATATCCAATTTAGATCCAAGAAGATGCATTGAATCTACGGTTTAAAATTAGTTGATCTAGTTAAAATGGATATGATTCAAATTCAGTTCCATTTTAAGTAAAGCAATTAAATTTGGATTTATTTTCAATTTAATTTAAATTGGATTAAAACAAGATTTAATCCACTTTGTTAATGAGATCAATTAAATATACTCGACTTTTAGATCCATTAGATATGGGTTGACTGACTCGACTCAACCCTTCAATTTATGTCGACTCAGTTAGATCTTTTGACTTAGGGCAACTTGGCTCGACCTTAAGTCTAGGTTGTCTCATCTTGATCTTCATTAGAGAAAAACTCAACAAACCTTCGAACTGGGATAACTTGACCAACCTTTGCCCAGGAATGACTCAGTTAACCTTCGCACGGGACTAACTTGGTCGACCTTCAAGTTCAACTAGTGTCGACTCGACTAACCTTCGCTCGACGCTGACTCAGCCAACCTTCGCCCAAGGTCGACTCAACCAACCTTTGCTTAGGGCCAACTTGACCAACCTTTGCCTAGGGTCGACTCGCTCGACCATAGCCTAGAATCGACTCAGTCAACTTTTAGACATAGTTGACTCCAGTCAAATTTCGTTTGGGACTGACTTGGTTGAATTTTGGTCGGGGCGGACGCAACAAAATTTTTATTGGGTTGACTTGGACAAATTTTGGTCGGGCCGACTCAAAAAAGTTTTGGCCAAGATGGAGATAGTCGAATTTGGGTCGCGTCTAATGCGGTCAAATTTCGATTGAGTTAGATTTGGCTGAATTTTGGTCGAGCTCAAATCATTCGAATTCCGGCCTAGGCCAACTCGATCCAACTTTAGCTTGGGCTAACTCTGCCGATTTTGATTGAGGCCAAATCGACCAAATTTCTTGGGTCCACTAGGACAAATTTTGTTTGAGCTAACTCGATAAAATTTTTGCCAGGATCAAAACGAGTGAATTCGGGTCGGGTTCAACATGGTCAAATTTTGGCTGAGTTCGACTGGGCCTAATTTTAGTCGAGCCCAACTCATTTGAGTTCTGCCCAGGGCCCAACTTAACCAAATTTAGGTCGGGGCCAACTTGGTTGAATTTTGGTCGAGGCTGATGCGACTGAATTTTTGTTAGCTCGACTTAGACGAATTTTGGTCGGGCTGACTCAATAAAATTTTGGCCAGAATCGAGAAAGTCATATTTGGGTCGGTTCAACGCGGTCAAATTTTGACTCAGTTCGATTGGACTGAATTTTGGTCAAGCTTGATGCATTCAAATTTTGGCCTAGGCCGACTCGGTCCAACTTTAACTTGGGCTAATTCTACCGATTTCTATCGAGATCAACTCGGCCAATTTCAAAGGGGGGCAGCTCGGGTAAATTTCGGTTGGACCCAATTCGATCAAATTCTGATCGAGGTGGACTCGGTTAAATTCTAATTAAGACCAACTCACCCGAATTTTGGTTGGGACCAACTCGGTTGGGTTTCTTTCAAGGCTGACATGGTCGAATTTTTGGTCGGGCCCAACTCAGCCAAATTTTGGTTGAATCCGACTCGGTTGAATTTCGGCATGGGTTGACTTGGTCAAACTTGGGTTGGAACCAACTTAGCCGAATTTTGATATTCTTTTACTTGACTGATTTCGGTCGGGCCTAATTCTTATGAATTCCGACCAAGGCCGACTCGACCAAGTTTTGGTCGGGGCTAACTCGACCCAATTTTGATCAGGACCGACTCAATTGAATTTCAGTTCAAATCGATATGGCTAAATTTCTTGGGGTCCGACTTGGTCGAATTTCAGACAGGAAAGATCAGTCAACCTTTTATTAGGGACAACTCGAACTTACCCACAGACAATCTTAAACGCACCTTGGATTTTAAAATTCAAAAAGTTTTCCAATATAAATTCAATTCAAATCCAATTAGTTGGACTGATATTTAGAAATATAATTAAATGGATTAAAATTAAAATTTTTTAAATTAAAAAAAAATTATATAATCTAAAACCAATTAAATGGATTGAATTTTAAATAAAAAGTATGATATATCCATTTAAATGAACGTAATATAATATAAATTTAAATTATTATGAATTAAATATCTGCGACCTTTATCAAGAGAAAGGTGTAAAACATGTTTGATTTATTTTGGTTCGGTCTCTTCTTAATTTATAAAATAAAATTGGTTGGGGTTGGCTTGTCATAAAAAAATAGGTTAACATTTGTGATCACTTTATTTATTAAAGCATGGTGACTTGATCTGTCTTTTATTTTATTTTATTTTTATCTTT
>Ga0214544_1004149_pt1 | contig 29286 bp, 19 predicted proteins | sample CNSS3metaG_FD_160074 | JGI IMG/M metagenome (GOLD analysis project Ga0214544, IMG submission 160074) | Root nodule microbial communities from cowpea collected in UCLA plant growth center, Los Angeles, California, USA - CNSS3 | ecosystem: Host-associated > Plants > Roots > Nodule | place: USA...
TAGCTACAACCTATTTGCTAGGGATTAGATAGGGATTAGCTACAACCGATTTGCTAGGGATTAGCTAAGGATTAGCTACAACTTTTTTGCTAGGGATTAGCTAGATATTAGCTACACCTACTTTGCTGGGGATTAACTAGGGATTAGCTACAACCACTTTGCTAGGGATTAGCTAGGGATTAGCTACAACTGATTTGCTAGGGATTTGCTAAGAATTAGCTACAATTATTTTGCTAGGGATTAGTTAGGGATTAGCTACAACTAGTTTGCTAGGGATTAGCTAAGGATTAGCTAGGGATTAGCGACAAAGTGGTTCTCTAACTCCTTAGCTACCTATATTTTAGCTACGCCATAATGTCTTCACTAATTTCTCGTTAATCCTTCGCTAAATCGTTTTGCGAGGGATTTGCTAGGGATTATTCCCTCGCTAATACGTAACTTTCTTGTAGTGTAATAATCCTTAACCAAAATATTCGAATTTGAACTGTAATTTTCTTGTTTATATTTCAGAAGGAATTCAAAGTCAGAAATGATCGTAATTTTTCCTATATGGGATCATTTAAGTCCACTTATACTTCTAGAAAATTTTACAAAAATAGAAAGAAATTGTACACATATGCACTTCGTAAAAGACTAAGAAGAAGAAAATCCTAGTATTCTACTCTTCAAGTGTAGAGTATTCCTATGAGGTTTCAGTGAGTGTGTGTGTGTGTGTTTTCACTTTGTAAAAGACTAAACTAACTTGGTTTATAAACTAACTTTGTCACATGATATATGTTAGTCTTTAATGAGACATACTACATACAAATTAATCTTCTAAAAGAACGTTATGTGAGAGTTACATTATATATCGAGAATATGACTAAATATTCTAACATTGTGTTACAATGTTTGTAGTATATATTGTTAATTAGGAATGTTACAAAGAATCCCTTTGATAACAATATATATACTTGTGTAACTTTTGTATTACATGTTAATTATCATGTTGACGAATTATAATATTTAAATATGAGATGTATTTATTGTGTGTACAATGATGAATTAAATTACAATTCACATTTATATATGTTTGTTAATTCATATTATTTATGATAATACATAATACAAAATAAATTATATTGCAAGTACTATAACAACATAATTATCAAATGAAATGACAATAAATATATATATATATATATATATATATATATATAATTTTAGAAATTTCATATCTTACATATATAAACTATAATATGTATATTTTATATTAAATTAAATTGATATTCCATTGTTTATAAGATATTATGATTAAATTAATTTTAGTTTGCGACATTTTTCACGGGAAACATAGAAAGAAATAATTAAAAGGAAAAAATATCACTAAACCAAAAATCAAACACACCATTTCAATTAAAAGAGTTTTTGATGGTTTAAATATGGATTAAGTATAAGATTTTGTGCTTAAAGTTAATTCATATTTTAAAACTAGTTTAAAGGTAGAGGATGACTTAATATGAAAATAAAAGAATTTTCCTTATTATATTCTTAATTAATGTATAATGTCATCTTTGTTTCCTTTTAAGATTATTGTGTCTAAAAGGATATTATTATAATGAATCTTCACTATTTATTTGCTGGAAAGGCAAGTATTAATCTTACGAGGTAAAAAACAAAAAACTTTACTTACCTTTCTCATAGAAAAAATGCTTTGAATAATCATAAAGCCATATCCATTTTTACTTCTATCTTCTTTATGTCTATTATTAAATTTATTTTTCCTTTTTTTTATCACTTCCATTACTTTTTTTATTCTCCATCTCTTCTTCTTCTTTTTTCTTCCTTTCTCCTTTTCTTTTCATCTCTATTCATTCCCATTCAATCCACCCCAAATTGACTTTTTTTTTTTATATATAGATATTTTTACTACGGCCTTCTTTTATAGAACAAATAGTTTTCTTTTGTTTTAAAAATACTAATAATAGTTTAAAATAATTACTTGCAGGCAAACTCTCTCAAAGTCAACTTTGATTTTGAGAAAACTGATTTTCATCATTAAATAATTTATGACAATTTAAAACCATCACCAAAGTAAAAGGAAGAGCTAAAGTTTAGCTTCACAAAACTAAAATTGACCTTTCAAAAGCCTATCTACGGTTAATAAACACATTTGTATTTAACCTATAATATGAGTGATTTTTTTTTAACTTTTTTTTTTTTTTATCTTTTACAAGTGTTTATTGATCAATAAATTTCCTTTTGGTTTATTTGAGTTTATTCATTGTATTTATATTATATTTAAAAGAAATCTTTTCCAATAAAATAGTGGATTTTCGTTTTTGTTTATTCTAAGATTAAGTAATTTTCTGTTTTCCCAATAAATAAATCACGGATTAGTTTGGTTACATTTAAAATAAATATTTTAAAATAAGAAAGTTTTAAAATAACTGCTTATCTAAGAAGTAAATAGGATTTTTTATGAAAAAAACAAAAAAGTTACTTATCTTTAAAAATAAAGTAGACAAATATATAAAAAAACAGAAACTAAAATCTACTTATTTTATTAAATAACATTCTTTTAAGATAAATAAACCCAAACAAACTCACTCACTCACTCACTCCATGAGTAGTCGTCATTTTAAAATTAAATATTTTAAATTTCAAGAACCTCTCTCCACTAATTTCAAAAGTAAACTATTCTACCACTGAAAAATTATCACCGACAAAAGTCACATCTTTCCACTAAACACACTATTTGTTACTTTAAAATATAAAATAATTTAAAAGTAATCAAATATGAAACTAAAAACATTGCTATTATTAGATGTTTAAAGGATATAGGAAGATTAAAAAGATATACATATACATACATCTATACATATAAAACTTTTCTTGAAAAAAAAACACATTTTTGCAATGAATTAGGCACTTACTTTAGAACATTCAGCCAATGTAATGCAGAGTGGACCTTATTGATACTCACGTTCGTGTGAACCGAATAGTGAAAAAAACTACCAACGAACTATCCTGAAATAGAGAATCTTTGAAACTTTGAAGGCATATTCTTCTTCTTCTTTTGATCTCATGGCAATTACTTGTTCCTACAAAACCGCACACTGATAAAGTCACTGTCGGAGATTAAACAAGTTGGAGCAGGTCTTGTACTAGGACTTTACTTCTAGTCTAGTTTTCTAAAGGTAGTGATAGAGAGAGAGAAAAGAAAAATAGTGTTTTTCACAAACTTCTCTTTTTTTTCTTATTGGATTTTCATCTCTTTTTTGTCTATATAAGGGGACACTCTGCACCGCTTTGGATCTGTGACTCTCTCACTTCTTTTCTCTCTTTGGTTTTTCTCTGGTTGACGTCAGCATCATCATCTGGTTCTTCCTCTTATCCAATTGGCCCTCAACACTGGTACTGCATTAGATCCTAATCATTGTTTGATCCATCATGGCTGTCACAAAAAAGTGACATTTGTTTTCTTTTAGCGGTGCATGCTGTGTTTGTTGGCACACGTTTTGCCTTATCTACTTTTGTCACTAAGTTTTCATCGGGGATGTTGGTTTGATTTTCCTATGTTAAAGTTTTGTTTTTTTGGATCTTTAGGTGTGACCCTTTTGGTGTTTGCAGGTGGGGGGTTAGATAGGCTGCAATGGCGAACAGGAACTTAGAAAAGATGGCATCCATTGATGCTCAGCTTCGGCTTTTGGTTCCAGCAAAAGTGAGTGAGGATGATAAACTGGTTGAGTATGATGCTTTGCTCTTGGATCGGTTCCTTGATATTCTTCAGGATTTACATGGGGAGGATCTGAAGGAAACGGTGAGATTTTCAGTTTTCACTAATACCCTTTAGTACCATGTTTCTCAATTTTGTTCAGAAACTTCACGTGATGGTTTGGTGTGGAAAAAGCATGGAACTTTACTTGTGTTAAAGGATTTTGGGTACTGGGTTGAGTCTATTGGTTTGGGAAGTGTTAAGGAAACAGAACAATTGGTTTGTTCTTGTATGCAGAAGTTGTGGCTTTTCTGTAATGGAATCTTGAAGAGTTACTTTTTGGTTATTCTAGTATTGACTTTAAGTTTTTGCTTTAAATGCCAATTGCTTCTTTCAAATTTGGCAGTTGACTCTTTGATTTCAATTGTTGTGAATCATACACACAGGTCTAAAGTATTTTAATTGATAAATCTAAAACTGGAGTCACAAGATCAGGGGTTGATTTCAAATTCAAACCTTTGTTTATTGGAAATGTTTTGACTAAATGTGTAGAATTTTATAAGGAGAAAAAAAACTGACCCCTGTGTCTCTCGTTACCTCGGAATGGATCTTAAGAGATCTTAGCCTTCACAATCATTTTTACTGATATAATATTTTGTTTTTTGTGAAGTTGATGCTTAAAAGAATATATATACATATATTTCAGTTTATATGTGCCTTTGTATTATTCTCTTTGAAATTATGAACTGCAAAATATGATGGTGATGCTTAATTTGTTCTTGAACAGGTTCAAGAAGTGTATGAGCTTTCTGCTGAGTATGAAGGAAAGCATGATCCAAAGAAACTGGAAGAACTTGGAAATCTGATAACTAGTTTGGATGCTGGAGATTCCATTGTTGTTGCCAAGTCGTTTTCCCACATGCTTAACTTGGCCAACTTAGCTGAAGAGGTTCAAATCGCTCATCGGCGAAGGAACAAGTTGAAGAAAGGTGATTTTGCTGATGAGAACAGTGCCACAACTGAATCAGACATTGAAGAAACACTCAAGAAACTTGTGGTGGATTTGAAGAAGTCTCCTCAGGAAGTTTTTGATGAGCTGAAAAACCAGACTGTTGATCTGGTTCTCACTGCTCATCCTACTCAATCAGTCCGTAGATCTCTGCTTCAAAAGCACGGAAGGTTTGTATCAATTGTTGTTACCCTTTTTGCTGCCTTATGAAAATCTCTACTGAAAAAAGTGAAGAGTCTAAGTTTTCATGTGTTCCTCTGACTTACAGGATAAGAAACTGTTTAACTCAATTGTATGCCAAAGACATCACTCCTGATGATAAACAGGAACTTGACGAGGCTCTACAGAGAGAGGTGAGTATCAAAATTTAACAACTTTGTTTATTATCAGTTTTTGTTTCAATTTGCTAGTGTTGTTCTTGTGTTCAGTTTTGTTTAAACAAAAAACCATATATTAAATCTGTTGTTAAGGAAAAATGTGGACTTATATCATACAAAACCACCATAAATCTTTGTACAACTATTGCAACTTTTTGTCCTGAATGCAGATGAACTATTCCAATTTCCACTACTTCTCTTGGTATCATATACACCTATAAATATTGAATCAAAAATTTCACACAACTGAAAATTTGTAAGCTATATGATCCATTCAAAAGCACAGAATAATGGGAAGAACTATGTTCCTATAATGTAACTAGACTACTTGCATGTCAATGGTAGTTTCTAATAACTTGTGTTCATGTAGATTCAAGCTGCATTCCGTACTGATGAAATCAGAAGGACCCCTCCAACCCCACAAGATGAGATGAGGGCAGGGATGAGTTACTTCCATGAAACAATCTGGAAGGGTGTACCTACGTTTCTTCGTCGTGTTGATACGGCTTTGAAGAATATAGGGATTAATGAACGTGTCCCTTATAACGCTCCTCTCATTCAATTCTCTTCTTGGATGGGTGGAGATCGTGATGGTATGGTTCTTATCTTTGGCCAATAAAATGTAAAATGAAGGAGAATGTTAATAATGAACAAACAACAATGATGAAGCCTTAACATACTAGATGAAATCTGCTGCATGGATCATACAGTATCATTGGACCAATTAAAGACCAAAGTTTCAGTGCTTGTACTTATCATGATCTGCATTTACTAATTATCTTCAAAATGCTGCAATAAAATCCTGTATGATTTCAAAACTAAATAAGTATTTGATGAACAAAAACAAGGGGTTTGTGAAGCTTGAAACTTTGGATACTGCCAATCTACTGTTAGCTAGGTTACTTTACTTCTATTAGTTTGTAAAACTAGTCATGATTCTATTGAGCATCTCTGAAGTTAAAGGCCATAACTCGTGTGCTTAACTATGTTCTATAATATGATGCAGGCAATCCAAGAGTAACTCCTGAAGTGACCAGAGATGTTTGCTTATTGGCTAGAATGATGGCTGCTACCATGTACTATTCCCAGATAGAGGATCTTATGTTTGAAGTAATTGATTGTTCCTCAAATCCTTTGATAAGATCATTGATGTTGGTTTATCACTCTGGCACTGATTTCCCATGTTGTTTCTGTAGCTGTCAATGTGGCGCTGCAACGATGAGCTACAGGCCCGTGCAGATGAACTTAACAGGTCTTCCAAGAAAAATGCAGTTGCAAAACACTACATAGGTGATCCTTTAAACTCAGTGAATAAGTTTTGTACTTTAAATTTGGTTCATTTTTGTTCACTTCTTTATATGGTTTGCTTAATTCATGACAGAATTTTGGAAAGCCATTCCTCCAAATGAACCATATCGTGTGTTACTGGGTGAAGTAAGGAATAGGCTTTACCAGACTCGTGAGCGCTCTCGCCATTTGCTAGCTCATGGCTACTCTGACATTCCAGAGGAAGAAACTTTCACCAATGTTGAGGAGGTACCTATTCCATAGTTAACATTCTGTTATTTACATCTATTACAAACCATCAATGTTATGCAGCTATTTCCTCCTCTTTTATTTGTGTAGTTTGTTAAAATCTCCAACACCAAGATAGATTTTAACACAGTTTTGTTTTCTTAGGTTTTTGTTAATGCTGTTGAATTATCATCAATGTTTATACACTATAAACACTATAAGAATCATAAAACAGGAAAACATTTCAAGGATTTCAACCAAAAACCAGTATATTTGGAGACAAGGAAAAGATAGCCAAATCAAACTTGGTATATATCATTTTGTGAGAGATAAGTTTCTCTTAGACTAACCAAAGTTAAAATGTTGTGTAGTTCTTGGAACCGCTTGAACTATGTTACAGATCACTCTGTGCTTGTGGCGATCGTGCAATTGCTGATGGAAGCCTGCTAGATTTCTTGAGGCAAGTCTCTACTTTTGGACTCTCCCTTGTGAGGCTTGACATAAGGCAAGAATCTGACCGCCACACTGATGTCTTAGACGCCATCACCAAGCACTTGGAAATAGGTTCATACCAGGAATGGTCAGAGGAAAAACGGCAGCAATGGCTTTTATCTGAATTGAGTGGCAAACGGCCCCTATTCGGCCCTGACCTTCCCAAAACCGAAGAAATCAGAGATGTTTTGGACACATTCCATGTGATATCAGAGCTTCCACCCGATAATTTTGGAGCATACATCATCTCAATGGCAACTGCACCATCTGATGTGCTTGCAGTTGAGCTTCTGCAGCGCGAGTGCCATGTCAAACATCCTCTGAGAGTTGTGCCATTGTTTGAGAAGCTGGACGATCTAGAAGCAGCGCCGGCTGCATTGGCGCGGTTGTTCTCAATAGACTGGTACATAAACAGGATCAATGGGAAGCAAGAAGTGATGATAGGGTATTCTGATTCAGGCAAGGATGCTGGAAGGTTTTCTGCAGCTTGGCAACTGTATAAGGCTCAGGAGGATCTTATAAAGGTGGCTAAGGAGTATGGTGTGAAGCTAACTATGTTCCACGGTCGAGGAGGAACTGTTGGAAGAGGAGGTGGCCCAACTCATCTTGCTATTTTGTCTCAGCCTCCGGATACAATTCATGGATCACTGCGTGTGACTGTGCAAGGTGAAGTTATTGAGCAATCCTTTGGAGAGCAGCATTTGTGCTTCAGAACACTTCAGAGGTTCACTGCTGCTACTCTAGAACATGGAATGCACCCACCAATCTCACCTAAACCAGAATGGAGGGCTTTGATGGATCAGATGGCTGTCATTGCCACTGAGGAATACCGGTCCATTGTGTTCAAAGAGCCCCGCTTTGTTGAGTATTTCCGCCTGGTATGTTGTTTAATCCCAACATATTTCTTGGTTCTTGCAAATAAAATGTGTAAAATGTTTTTGTTGACTTTTATACTCATAAATTTTGGCATGTCATGTCAGATGTATCATGTTCATGACCATTTCAAGAGAACCATGTTTAGAACATGTAAACTTAAAATTGTGTCCTCTAATGTAACCCCAATGGACAGTACAATGTTTTTGTTGATTTTGGTCCTCATAATTTAAACACATTTAGAAGCATGTCGGACATGTGATGTTGAGAAAGTTGTTTCTGCAGAACATGTTTGTTGTTGTGGTTAGAAGCATGTCATGTCATTGGTAAATAGTGCTAGGGACCAGAACTAATAATGTTTTCTTGCAGAAATTGAAACCAAAATCTGTCACATTTGCAAGACTAATAAACATATTAAACCAGTACTTTTTCTTTCAATTTTCTCTCCAGGAAGTGAACTTGATCCATATATTTAGATGATTTCTCTATAGACATGATTTACAATTGAACATTATGGCATCATTTGATCAGAGTAACTGATTCCACACAATAAAAAAGAGCCTTGGTTGTTGAAGGTAAACTGATATTTGAATTTAACAATCACTGTGAACCTTGTGGAATGCAGGCTACACCTGAGTTGGAGTATGGAAGGATGAACATAGGAAGTCGACCGGCAAAGAGGAGGCCGAGTGGAGGCATCGAGACGCTGCGTGCTATACCTTGGATCTTTGCCTGGACCCAGACAAGGTTCCATCTTCCAGTGTGGCTAGGTTTTGGAGCAGCATTCAAACATGTTATTGAGAAAGATGTCAGGAATATTCATGTGCTGCAGGAGATGTACAATCAGTGGCCTTTCTTTAGGGTCACTCTTGATTTAGTGGAAATGGTGTTTGCCAAAGGAAACCCAGGGATTGCTGCTCTGTATGACAGGCTCCTTGTTTCAGAGGACCTGTGGACCTTTGGGGAGCAGTTAAGGACCAAGTATGAAGAAACCAAGGCACTCCTCCTTCAGGTAATGATACTTTTACCATGTAAATTTTATATCAGTACAAACTACATTCACATCCCTTGAACTTAATTCAAATTATGCTTGAAACCCTCTCTTTTATTTACCTTATTAGAAACTGAGTTTAAACTTTTTCTTACAAAACCAGCTTGTAAAGTTAGAATTATCCTACTTATATAGTATAAATTAACTTTATCTCTAGTCGATGTGGTATATTATATTAGGAAGCCGACGTGGTATATTATATTAGGAAGTTAGTTTAACTGAATTCATCATCACAAAACCAGCTTGGAAGGTAAGAATTACCCCATTTATATACTATAAATTGGCTTTATCCCTACTCGATGTAGGATACCATATTAGTGAGTTTAAACTTAATTCATCCTCACACAACCAGCTTGTAATGTGAGAATTATTTCCACCTCTATACTATAAACTGATCTTGTATCTGATTAGTAATACATGAAATGGAATGTGTGTAGGGTCAAAAAGTATGCAATAGTAGTTCATTCTTAAAGATTGAAGCTTATGTATATCCTATGAATGAGAAACTGTGAATAGTTATAGTTATTATTCCACAAGCTGATGTTCCATTTTGTGTATTTTTAGGTGGCTGGCCATAGAGATCTTCTTGAAGGAGATCCACACTTGAAGCAAAGACTTCGGCTGCGTGATTCTTACATCACCACCCTGAATGTGTGCCAAGCATACACATTGAAACGCATTCGTGATCCAAACTACAACGTGAAGCTGCGTCCTCACATCTCCAAAGAGTCTATAGAGATAAGTAAACCTGCTGATGAACTCATAACACTTAACCCAACAAGTGAGTATGCTCCTGGTTTGGAAGACACTCTCATTCTCACCATGAAGGGTATTGCTGCTGGTCTGCAAAACACTGGTTAAACCTCGGTTTCTGTCTCCTTTTTTGTTCTTCTTTTCTGGTTTCTGTTTCCTTATCAGAAAAATAACGAACGAGTTTAGGTGCATGCACCAAAAGGGTGTTCCTTACCCCCCTTGTATCCATGTTTTACAAGATCCTACAAAGAGATTAGCTACTACACAATGAGTCAATGCTTGTATGTATGCAACTCATTTGTTATGTTGCAATACAAAGTTATGTTTTGATTATTAGTTCTTATATGAACTCCTTTGTGTATCACTCACTTATTTCAAGCAACTCTTTGGTACACTAATATTCTAGTTTTTTTACATAATGGGGTGCTTAAGATGAATATGATACTTTTGGGTGTCACTATGCTTATTTACCTCTTTAAATCTGTTTTTTTCAACTATTGGCATAAAATAGATTTTTTTTTGGGAAATTTTAACTTAAAATAAGTGACAATGGAACTTTCTCATCTTCATGTACAACATTTGAACCTTGTCGTAACATTTTATTATAAAGTTGTCATACTTTCTTGTGGTAATTGCTTAACTAGTTATATAAAGAAAAAATAATAATAATAATAATAGTAAATATTTACATTTAATTTTTTAGGAATTTTATTCTTGGAAATTGTACTACAAACTAAGGTTTCAGGATTGTTTAACTTTACAATCACGTTAAGAGTTTTACTGTTCTTAACAGTTCTTCATAGAATTAGCATTTCACTTTTTCAAAAAAATTATTTGTAGAGACCAATTTCAATGCGTTTCTTTAAGAGATGTTTGATGTAGACGCATCTTTGCATTACATAACATAAAAAATGCTTTTATGAATATTTGGCGTATAAATCAAATATTTTAAACTATTTGTACACATTGCATGTTGAAGTTAAAGTCTATTAGATGATATATAGGTAGATGTTATGCATATGTTTTGACAGATGAAACATTTGCTTATGTTAAGAATTGATGTCTATAAAATCATATTTTATACTTTGTTGCAAAGCACTCAATAAAAAATTAATAGGATATTGCTCTTACAAAATATATCGTCTTTTTTTGAACTAGTGCTAGAGTTGAAGCTTCACATCGGCCATATATAGTTCCTATTCTTAATGCAAGAATTTAAGTAAGTTGATCAAGGGATTGATTAATTATTTTGGAGTCTTAGAAGATCAAGATTAAGGAATAACATGAGTTGTTTTAATGAACTTAGAAGGTTGAAAACACGAATTTATATATGTACAAGTAAGAGGTTATAGATTAAGCGTAATCCGGACCCAAACTTAGTACAATATCTTTAGATGTTTTACAACTTTTAATTATAGAATTGTAAGAGATAAAGAAAGTTACGATTCTATTTATTAGAATCAATGTCAGAAATATTATGTCAATAATATTATCCCAACATTCCTAATATTATGTATGTGTATTATTTCTTATGTGTACAACCATCATTATAAATTATTTCCTATACTGTTTATTGTATTCAATGATGACTTTATTATAGAGATTATGATTGTACTGTATTGTGTTTATATAAACACAACATATGCAATACCAAAGCACTGCAATATTTTTCCATTTTATCTTTTTTTCAAGGCCAGCCCATGGGCTTTCTTCTTAAACATGAAAAATATATTATTAAACTTTTCGTTCTCGATTTAGGGTCGACACATCTTGGACGTCAGTCTGAATCATCTCGGTCATCGGCACGACCTAGACGGTTCGGGCAGGCCCGACGATATGGAAGGGACAAATAAGCTTGACGACCCGAACGGGACGAACAGGCTCAAAAACCTGGACGAGTCCAAAGACCCAAACGAGCTCGACGACCCAGAATGGGTCGAAGATAGAACAGTCCAGGCGAGAAAGATAGGGTTGGCAGGCCCAACAACTCAGACATGCCTCACGAACCAAATGATTCGTGTGAGCAACACATGCCTTACGGGCGCGAGGACCTATAGGTGCTTGATGACCCGAACTGTTCAGACGAGTAAGACGAGCCTGGCAAGCTCGACGACCTAGACATGTCAGACAACCCGAATTGGCCGAGCAAGCACAACAACCCGAACGGGTCGGATGGGCTAGATGCCCCAACGGACCCAACGACCCAAACGACCTGGACGAGCCGAACGGACACGCCACGCCATGCCGGACGGGCCTGACTTTTTGGGTCATCTGACATGTCTGGGTGTTCGGACCAGTCCTTGTCACCAAACCCGTCCGGGTCGTTTAGGTGATTGGGCCCGTCAGGGTCATCAAGCCCAACTTGTCTGTCGAACAATTTTGGTTGCAAGTTCATCCGAGTAGTCGGGTCCGTCCAGGTCCTCGAGCCAATCTAGGTAATCGAACCCGTTTAGGTCGTCAAGCCCGTCTGGGTCATCAGGCCTATCTAGGTCTTCAAACCCGTCCGGGTCGTCGAGCCTGCCAAGTTTGTCCGGATAGTCGAGCCCGTTTGGCTCGTCGAGCTCGTCCAGGTCGTCGAGCCCTCTTGTCTCGTCCGTGTCGTCAGTCGTGTCGATCTCGTTTGGGTCGCTCAACTTGATCTTTGACTCTAACTCAAAGTAATATTTTTAGGGGCGTTTATCCCACCTTAACTCTAGTCCTAACTTACTAAAGATGGGACTTTGGGGACTAGGACTTTTGTTTAGCCCCTCATTTGGAGTGGGTCAAGGTTGGCCCATTGGCTAGAGGCCAAATAGACACATCTAGAGGCAAGCAAAGGAATTGTTAGTTTTGGAGGGCACCAAGCGTGTGTTAGAGATTAAACTAGATTTTTTAATCATTGATAGAATAAAAAAAATCCTATTTTGAGAGCTAGAAAAGGAATGCAAATTGAATCAGAGAGAGGTGAAGCATCACTTTTGATGTTAAGCTACTACTTCCTGCACCTTCATTTAGTTCTTCATTGACCTCCCTAAATTTGAAATTTTCCTATTTACTCCTCAAAGTAAAATCTCTAGCCTTCTTTCTCTTCCCCATCTTTCCCTTTCCCTTCTCCTTTGCGTCGCGCACCTCCCTCTCTAATATTCTAAGAATTTAACAGGGGAAGTAAGAATGGTCAAAATACCTATACTCACATGTGAATAAAATCTGTTATGGATAATTATTATTCGTGAGTAGCAGGTATTTTAATAACTCATTTATAAATAGGTTAGGTTTAAAATTAAAATTTAATTTATGTTTAAGTTAAATTTAATTATATTAAATTTAATTTATATTTAATTTTTTATTTTTTGTAATTCATTTAAATTTTATTTTAAAAATTATAAAATATATTTTTTTAAATATTTGAAGCGGTGGGTAAACGAATATAATTTTTTTGTGGATCGATTTATGGATAGGCATTACATGTGCTTGACCATACCTATCCCGCTATAAGACAGTGAAAAGAGGAAACATAAAAATTTTGGGAATCAAAATTAATAATATAATTTTAAAAGATTAAGAAAACTTAAAGTTATATCATTAATTAATAAGGATTTTAAAACATCATTCATTTATTTCTTAACCTTTGATTTGTGCAACAAATTTCACGATTTTCAAGATATTCAAATACATTCAATTTGAATTTATCTAATTTCAAACGATTTCATTTTTTAAATGTTTTATTTGGATAAGTCAATTCAAATTTAATGAATATTATTATTTTTTATAAAGTTTTTGAATTACCACAAAATACAAGTTATTTAAATATCAAATATGGTTAAAGTTTAAAAAATATCAAAATTGATTATCTAGTTGATATTAAATTATGTTATTTTTCAGTCCATATTTTTCAATTGATATTTGTAAAACTTTTTATTTATTTATGTAACTGATATTGTTTTCCGCTTATGCCAAGCACAATTATTTAGGCTGATTTTTATCCAGACTATTTTTACGATGTTGATAGTTTGAAGGTTTTTTGTCAATTTTTTTGTTATCAATGTCGACCCAAATTTCTTTTCAATTAACATCGGTAAAAAAATATCCTAATTAATGTTGGTTGAAGTTTTCGAGTTAACAATGGGAAAAAGTTAACAAAATTATTGATAAAACACGATATATCTGATGAAAAAAAAAATCACTGCAAATGTTGACAAAAGGATAATCTCCCTATCATTGACTTTGAAAACTAATTAATAATGAGTAAGAAACAATTGTGATATACAAAAAGTTATTTTAACATCTTAAATCACAAAATAATATTTATTAATATCAATGATACAAGTTACAACTTGGCATGATCATATGACAGTCAGTGTCATGATCTTAACGAAGTTGATGATATCCAAAATTAAAATCGAGTTGAGAGAAAAATACAAAAATAAAAGATAATATAAAAAATTTCAAATTCTAACTTTTTAGGTGAAATTTCAAATGATATAATTTTAAGCAATCCTGTAACGTCCCAAATAAAAGATAAAGCCAATTAAATAAAACGTCACATACATAATATTTTGAGGGTATGAAGATTTGGAATATGAAGCACACCATACCCCAACATAACCAACATAACCATAAAACATAAAGGATACCCCACACAGCCTAGAGTAAAGTACGCTAGTGAGCTAACAGTACGAGTCTAGTACAGATAAGAAAATATAGCAAATAAGGTCTTCAGTGATGGCCCCAAATTGGGCCCGATGCTCGTCCGGTCCATCAAGCTGTATCACTCCTAACATCATTACCACTGCCAGATGCTCTATTATCTGCTCACATCAACAGAATTGATGATCATTGCAATTAAGAGATGAGCCACATACAAGACAACCAAACAAGTAAACAGGGTAAGTTAGTGCAAAGAAATCCTATATCATGCGAGTCAACATACAATCTCAGAGTCAAACATGAATAACCGACATTCACACACAAATCACCGAAACCATCTAAGATCCCCCCAAGACTTGACTATCCGGATACTCAGAATGAGGCACCACCACGTGGTAGTGGAATTATGTCCTGGAAACGAGGTGTCACCGCGAGGCCTTCGCGGAATTATACCCTTATGGGAGGCACCACCACATGGCCTTCATGGAATTACGCCCTGGCCCTGAGGCACCACCACGACCTCCCGTGGAATTACGTCCTTCTATCAAGGCACCACCAGGAACTCCCCTTAAGAGGGCCCATGGAATTACATCCAACCGATGAGGCGCCACCAAGATCTCTCACTACAAGAGACATGGAATTACGCTCTACCCATACTTTGTACATGTTCCTCCCACAAATCAATAATTTCCCATAACATAAATATCATGTGTAACCCACAATTCATACCAGTCATGCTTTTCAATTCACACTCAATCAAATATCATGCAATTCCATTTCAAGAGTAACATATTAATCATGCTATCATCACGCAATCCTTCGAGTAAAGTATTTGGGGCAGATAACCAAGTCACACATCGGTGAACCACTCAATAATAACATCAAACACTGCCCTTTGTCTCGCTCAAGCTAACAGGGCTCGCTCAGGCGAGTGGAACCCTCTCGCTTAGACGAACCCCATCTCGCCTAGGCGAGGGCGCGACAAGGGGCCAAAGGGCTCTACGAGGTCTCGCTCAGGCGAGTCCCTTCTCGCCTAGGCGAGAGCACCCCTCGCTTAAAAAGAACACAAGTCGCCTAGGCAACAATTCAAGAGGAAAAGTCCTGGGCGAGCCTCTGATAGTCTCGCTTAGGCGAGACTAGCTCGCTTAGGTGAGACTAGCTCGCTTGGGCGAGAACACCAGCACCCGCCACTGTTTTTGCGTACAACAGCCAAAATCACAACCCAAGACATGCTTAAATCAATCCCAATCGGGCACAACGACCACCAACCAATACAATCATGAAATAATCGACAAAACATCAGAAAAACACCAACAATCGAGGGTCCTAGCTTCCCTTACCTGGAAAACAAGCTAGCGGGACACTCCGACACGAATACAGTGCACATGGTGGTCCTAAGGATGGCCAAGGAGCTGAAATGAACGGTAAAAGTAGGAACAAGGACAGATTATTATCAAACCCTAACGGCAAACAGTGGTCCTAGGCCCATAACAAGGGAAACATGAGCTGAGAAATACTTACGAGGAGCAGGAGTTGGGTTTGAGTTGGCTCGAAGAAGGTTCAGAGTGAACCCTAGCGGAGCGTTCTGTACGAGAGGCGCAAGGTGACGGCTGATACTTCTGCAAGAGTGAAAGTGCAGATTAGGGCAACTAGGAATGGTTTTTAACCTTTGAGCCAACCCTCAAGCCCAATAGACGCAAGGCAGCCCATAAAATGCTAGGGCAGGAAAAATTGGGCCTTACAAATCCAATTACTTTAATAAAATTCTAATTTTTTTTTCAAAATTTCTTAACAAAACAATATATTTTCCACAAACATTTCAAATTTTCAAAAATTTTTACCCTATTAAAATTATCTATGAAAACATAATACAAGACTTGATCACTTTGGTAAAATAACTCAAGTTAAAACCAAAATTCTAGTATCGAATGAAAGTTGGATAAAGGTTATTGTGGAGAAGGCTCACGATAGAGGAGAAGTTTGTTAGAAATTTTAAGTGAGTTAAAAAAAGTCTTATATAAGTTTAGAAAAAAGGTAAAATGAATAATATATATAATGACTCATAAATCTTAAAAGTTTGGATTAAAAATGATATTCTGAACTTTTATTTGAATTTGTTTACAATTTATCTATCTTAAATATATAAAATAATTTATAAATCTATTGTCTTGAATATCAAATGAATTTATTAGCTAACATAATTCATTTGAAGTCAAATTCTTTTAGTGGTACAAGTCAGATTTTTTTAATGGTACGAAGTTTATTAAGAAATTTATAATTCTTCTCATCATTGTTTTTTTATTGTGAAGAGAGACTAACTTAAATTAAAATCAATTATTATCTTTTATATATTAGTTAACTTATATTAAAAAAAATTGGGTGGCCAAAGTCCCTTTATAACACTCAGAAGCTCCGTGACTGCTGATAAGGATGCAAAATACGTTGTGGATCACAATTTAATGTAAAAAAATTAATATATATATATATATATATATATATATATATATATATATATATTAACGATTCAATTAACGTCATTTATTTTTAAAGATTTGCTTTATGATTCTTTAACTTTTCTCGACTATGCTTAAACAAAAAACTTTACACGTTACGTAACAATTATTCGATAAGATATTTTTTTATTCGCAAAGTTGTTTCATTTATTAGTTTTCCCCGACTTCATAGTTCACAAGAGATTTGGAACTTTAGAAATACCAAAATAGAGAAAATACAAATTTTTATGCCTTTCAAGAATAAAAGAATATATGTTCACCCAAAACAATATTGTCTTCTTTTTAAAACAAGAGGAATATTAATTTTTTCTATCTTTTTTATTTAGAAAGAAGTGACTTGAAAGAATATATTTCACTTTTTATTTGATACCATTGTTTTCCCAATAAAAAACACCAAAACAAAGTTTCATAATATGAAAATCCAAACTTCTTCAAATTAGTTAAGATTTTCAAATTACTTCACTCCATTGTCGTGAATCAAACATTAGAATGTGGCAAAGTTACAAAAAGTAAATGATTTCTTTCCTTTTTTTTTTATTCTTTGTATCCCATTTCATTTTCAGCATGCACTATAACTTTTTTCTTTATTATTACAAATTTGGTCTTTTCCACACTCCCAAAGTAACTTCCACTTTGGTTCCTCACATCATCACAATTATTGTTATAAGCCAAAGAAAAAAAGAGAAAAAGATAATAAAGAAGGGTATTGGAGTGTCCCATTATTCTGCTTTCCACAAAGCATAGCATATCCAAATTCCAAACCAAATCAAATTCATTTTCGTGCCATGGAAGTTAATGCAATCCAACTACACTTTAGTATTTAATAATAAAACCTTAAATCTACTTTTTAGTCACTATAGCAAATTCTAATCTTTATAAAAATTTAATTGTAGATTTCACCTTCTATTTTTTTTTTAATATTAAGAAAATTTTAATCAATTTCTGACATCACCAAGAAATTAATGTCTAAATTATTCTCTAATTTTATATTAGAGACCAATTTAAAATCAATAATAATAAGTAGTTAAAATTTTGATAGTTAATATTAAAAACCAATTTAAACTTTAATTCACAAACCAATTATAATTTTTTGTTCATAATATAAACTACTTTTGATACCATTAATTTTTAGTTTGAAAAATGGCATTTAACTTGTCAATGTGGTGACTAGTTATTTTGGTCTATATAATTTTCTTGTAGTGCATTGTGAACACAATCCTAATGATGATACTTAAATTAATTATTATACTTCATGTATAATTAATTCTATAATTAACTAAAAATTAACTTCCTAATTTAGATTTAACACATGGATCATCCTTACATGTGGGGGAGACAAATATCAATAGTTACTTCACATGCACTTGCAACTTAACGTATATATGAGTGGCATGTTGAACATTTCATGTGCTTATTTATCTACCTTTGAAGTCCAAGCTTGCCTTTTAGGATGTATAGAATATTCTTTTATTCCTTTAAAATATAATAAAACTCTAAAAGACTTACATTTTTTTTCTCTATATTTCTTCCTCAATTTCTTTAACAAAAATGATCAAATGACTACATTTTTTGACCACTTCTCTTACCACCTTAGTTGTTCTGACACATTCTATTTTTTATATTTTTAATTAAAAGTTGAACTCATTATGTGCAAGTTGCAGTTTGTCATTCGCACGTGAGTGAACCCACCCATATTTGCTTTGCACCCATTGTGAAACAGAACCCTTTCTCCAAACCCCTTTTCTCCTTTCAATTTTCAAAATTTGTCAAACCCTGAACCTTGAACTTAGGAACCCCACCCCCATTTGATGTGCACCCACGAAACATAACCCTCTCCCCCATTGTGAAAAATCCACAAACCCCTTTCTCATTTCCCCTCCACTCTGTTATCTCTTTGAATCCCACAACAATCGTTAAGCCCTCGCATCCAGGGGGAACCCCCACCAACAAGAAGGGTGAAAGGCACTAAAGAACCCCACTACAATCAAGAAGCAAACGCGAATGCCACCCAACAATCCCTTTCAAGTGTGCCATTTTGGAACCCTGCATTTTTCTTCCTTCGTTCTCAATCGTTCCTTTTAATGTTCTTCCTATCGTCACTTCATTTCATGATGTGCATGGATGTTTAGTAGTGCTTGGTCGCCCTGGTTTTTCTCTCATCGATGAAAAATGTTCAATGTTTCTCCTTGTTCGATAAGTTTTTCTCCACGCAATCAGTTTTTATTTGTGTCCCATTATATTGTGCAATTGTTTATTGGTTTTGGAAAGGACATTCCAATTTGACCCCTCCATTTAGTGATTGCAAAGAAGTTGGTGATTGTGGGGATTTTAGAAGTTCTTGAGTTTGATTTTTGTAGTCTTAAGTATTTTCATTGTTTCTAGTTCTGGTGTTCGTTGTTCTGATACCAATAATAGTGTCTATCATACAGTACAATAGTTTTCACTCCACATTTAATAGTGTCATACACTTACCGTATGGTCCATGGCTAGTTTTCAAATAACTTCATCTGTTTCAATTTTTTGCACTATACATTTTGATTTTGTTAAGTATAAGTATGCCACCACTTTTTCTTTTTATTCCACAATAACAAAATTTAATTTTCTTCATGATTGATCCAACATATTTGAATTATCCTTACAACATTTGAGTGTAAACCACATACTCTATGTATTGGATTGGAGTAATATTGTATGAGTTATATATATATATATATATATATATATATATATATATTTTTTTTTTTTTTCATTTGACCATCCTAATTATATTTTATGAATTAAAAATGTTGAAAAGGCTTAAAAAGGAAGATTTGGAAGAAGTTGTTGAATGGTGCAAAATATATCCAACCTATAGTAGGATTATTTAAAAGATGTCGACAAAATTCATGAATGCAATTACAAGACCTATGTACACAGAAATTTAACTGTCAAAAAGTAGAACCTGTCATTAGCAATTACAAAACATAACATCAAATACTATAACATTGACTTCAAATTCAAAAGTAGTTCTGAAAGAACAATTTCATAAATAAGAAGGTCATAACTTAGGGGAATAATAGAACGTTTAAACTTCCATGAAAAATGAAAACAATTCAAATTATTCCACACGTCATGACACTTTCCAACTATTTCATCAACCTCCTCATCCCATAACACGAAAATTAAGTTCGAATAGAACGACTTTTGTAAAGTTTGTGTGGTTGATGCTTCATTTGTGCATACATATTGCTTTCCTTCAATTGGACATCGTTTTCATTACTTTTATGACCTTGATGATCTTCATCAATAGAATTGGCACCCAAATCAAAACTATTACGATGTGTGTAAGCAGGAGAACCATTTTCTTCATAAGATGGAAAATATCCCTTAGGCAGTTGTTTCCTCCTCTCCTTCATCTTTACTTTTAGATTCTGAATTTGTTGTTTAAGTTCCTTAATAACCGCTTCTTGTTGTAAAATTTCATGCATAAGCTTTTCCTTCTCTTCTAAAAAATCCCCTCCTTTATCCATCCTTTGAACTTTCCAAAACCCACACCTATATTCAAGAAAAACTTCTTGAACAACAACATGTTTATGCAAAACCTGCCATTATTACCAACATCAACCAACAACTTCAATTAATGCATTGAACAAATTCATGCACTAATAAACACCATAAAATTATAAATTGTAAACAAAGACATAACTAACCGTTTTCTTCTTCAAACTACTACTAACTACAGAATCCCCTACTTTAACATCCATCCAATGCAATATTCGTGGGAATCGAGTGGTCGGAGTTCCTCCCTTTCTCTTCCAAATCAACAAATGCTCAAAAGCTCATAACTGCAATTTTTTTAACAGACTTAATTAATAATTTAGGATCATATTTTATAAAACAACAAATTTAGGATTAATTTATTATACATGTAATAAATAAACATAACCATCAACATGAAAATATTTCGCATTTCTTTCGTCTCTCAACAACAATGAAGCAGTACATAGACTCCCAACCAAGTACTTATACACAAGTAGAGATGTCAAAATGGGTTTCAACCCGTGAGCCAACCCGACTCACCACGGGTTCGAGTCGGGTTGGGTTGAGAAAAATTTAACTTTTTCAAAAGTGGGTTGAACTCAACCCGGCTCACTTAACCCACGGGTTAAACGGGTTCGAGCCGGGTTGAAGGTGGGTTGGCTCACTTAACCCACCAACATTTTTTTACAATTTTTTAAAAATTTTAAAATTTTTTTTTAAATTTTTTTTTAATTTTTTTAATAATTATTTACTACTCCTATTATATTTTTTCACAATTTCATATTTTTAAATGCTAGAATGTTGCTTAATTATATTTGAATAGTTTGAATGTTTAATTAATTTGATTGTCGAGTTATATATGTTGATACTTTAATCTTTAATTATAATCTTTATACTAAATTACTCAAGTAACGGTCTTATAAACAATTTTTTCTAAATTAGCATGAAAAAAATTGTATAGTTTTTTAATTTATATTTTGTTGAATAGCATGACAGAAAATTTGTAATATTAACCATTCTTTCTTAGACTATATGGATACTTTCTTGAAAATAATTCTTCATATATTGGTGGTGAGCATGATCAAAATATTGGTTCTTGATTTTGCTATGATTGTTATCTCATGGGTTACTTAAAAATTTATTTAAATATTTGAATACTAAAATATAAATAAATAAATAATTTTTTTAGGTGGGTTGGTGAGCCAATCCACTTAACCCACTAACCCGTGGTGGGTTGAGCCGGGTTACAAAATTTCTGGCTCACCATAAAGTGAGCCGGGTTGGGTTCACTCATTTTCAACCCGGCTCGTGGTGAGCCAACCCGTGTGAGCCGGGTTGGCTCACTTTGACATGTCTATACACAAGACTACCCCAATTATATTTTCCAAGACTTCCAATGTCATCCACAATGTTGAACAATATTGGAAAAATTCTACCACTGTAACTTGACAATAGAAACTCACATATGCATATCAATACATACAATCTACAAATATCTAATACACTTAAATTTTCATGATGTTGCAATAAGAATTTATAAATAATTTTCACATCTACATTTTCGTCATCAAAGTGTTTCCTACACTTACTATGAACAACACCCTCATTCAAATCAATTTTAGGTCCAACCACCCTCAACCCTAAACCTAACCAGACATCTAATAAAGAAAATCTAACAATTTCTTTACTAAGGCGAAAACCACCTCTCCTTTCAACACACACATTAACTCACTCATTTAGAAGATTTCTACTTATCTTTATAGACTCTTTCAACTTGGGCATTTGGGCAAACAATGTTCTTTCTAGACAAATAACTTGTTCTAGTGTTAAGTTCTTATTCAAAGAACCAACATATTGCGTCTGACATGAATGTCTGAAATAAATTTGCATCCACCATACAAAACCACATAAAGTCATTCTTTAGTCAATATATTGAAGAAGCTTATAAAACCATTTCCAAAATCGTACCTTCCTCTTTGTTGTACAACATCGTCTTCACTAACATGACTCATCATTCCCAAATCAAATCTTCACTTCACCAAAAATAATATAAATCAAATATATCATGGTTACACACAGGGGATATATTCCAAATCAAATATCACATGTTTAAACACAGGGGATATAATCTAAATCAAATATCAAATGCTTACACATAGGGGGATATAATCTAAATCAAATATCACATGCTTACACACAGGGGATATATTACTCATGGAATGGTACAACTTCTCCAAGACACATAAACGCACATAGGTATTCAAATATAAAGCTTCAATCACCAAAATAGATAATTGAGGTAAACAATTAATACAACACTGGTATTGAAAAAATAGAATAAGAAAGACCACACCCAACTATATCTTCGCGATTAACCACAAATATACAATTTGTAGAAATGGTCTAGGAAACAGCTTAATTGACCCAAGGATCATGGTTTAGCTTCATAAAGTGATGAACATATTAGTAGCGCGAATGTTGAAACAGATCAAGACAAATAAACATGGAAAACCAAGAAAAAAAACACCATATGGTAGCTCAATTCCTTGGTAGATTGTATGTTCAACAACAACCATCACGTCACAAAAATCACAAAATGAACAAACACCAATAGAACCACAAGCAATCAAAATGCATAAAACCACAAAAATCACAACCAATCGAACTTATTAAAACCATTAAATCAACACAATCACCAATTTCTTAAAACCATTAAATCAACCCAAGAAGGACAACATTACAATGGGTGAATAAATAAACCCTAAGTGAAAATGGAGAAAAAGTTACCCTTTTGCGTTTGCTTCTTTATAGGATGGTTCTTCAGTGGCTTTTGCAATTCTTACAAGTGCGATTCTTTGGTATTCGCGATTGATGTGGGGTTCGTCGAGAGAATGAAGTGGAGGGCAAAGGAGAAAGGGGTTTATGGATTTCTCATAGTGGAGGGGAAAATGATCTATTTCGTGGGTGCTTCGCAAATGGAGTTCGGGTTCCTAAATTCAAGGTTCAAGGTTTCTCAAATTCTCAAAATTGAAAGGAGAAAGGGGTTTTTGGATTTTTCACAGTGGAAGGGAAAGGGTTATGTTTTGTGAGTGCACAACAAATAGGAATGTGGGGTTCCTAAATTCAAGGTTCAGGGTTCAGGGTTTAGGGTTTAGGGTTTAGGTTTGGCAAATTTTGAAAATTGAAAGGAGAAAAAAGGGTTTAGGGAAAGGGTTTTGTTTCATAGTGGGTGCAAAGCAAATGGGGCTGGGTTCACTAACGCACGAGTGAAAAACTGCAGCTTGCACATAATGAGTTCATCTTTTAATTAAATTAGAAAAAAATAAAATAAAATGTGTGGGGACAACTAAGGTGGTAAGAGAAGTGGTCAAAATATGTAGTCATTTGATATTTTTCTTTCTTTAAGTTTCTCTCTTGTAATCTTTCTTTGGAATTCTTCTTTATTTCTTCATCTTGTTCTTTTATTGTCATGCTTATTATTTGTATTTTTAATTCTTCTTATAGTTCATTTTCTCCTTCTTCATTACATTCATATTCAATTCTGATAAAATCTCTGGCTTAGCCTTATTCTACTATACAAGCAATTGTTCTAACATATACCACTTATGAAGCTATTTTTATCATAAGGGAGGATTTCTTCAATACTTTTTATATTGTTGTACTCTTTAACTTGTCCTCTAAGAAGTATTCTTCAAACTTTTCTTTATTTGAAAAATCCTCTTTTAGGTTTAGATCATTTCCCCTTTATTGAAAGAAACATGTCCTTGAATTTAGTTATTCTTCATCTCCAAAAATTTCTTCTTTGTGTTAGGTATTGAAGTCCACTGGATGCTTTTTCTCCCTTGATGGTTTTGTACTTAAGATGGTATTAAAATAATTCTTTGAAATACTTTTTTCTGGTACACGAAGAAAAAGAAGAAAACAAACATAATTCATGTTGTGGAAAAGCTTAATCAAACTCACTATAGAAGCATCTACGACGTAAATGATAATATGAAAACAAAGAACCCACCAATGTAAATGGTAGAAGATAAAGTAAGGAAAACAAGAAAGGATCACACACAAAAAAGCAATAATTTAATTTAAGTATTGACAAACTTCAATTTGTGTCCACATCAGAATTCACTGTGAATAAAGGTTATAACTTGAAGTTTAAGTCTTGGTGAAATCTTGATTTTGTTTATCTAATGAACAACAACTCTTTAGATGACAATAATCGTCATTATAGATGGTTATGTCAATAATATTGATGGCAATGTTAATATAATGTTAATTTTAATAATATATATATATATATATATATATATATATATATATATATATATATGATATTTTTTTTATTTTTTTTTTCTAATTTTATCCTTTAAATAAAATATTTTTAAATTAAAATAATTATTTTACCAATTTTAATATATTTAATGATCATTTATTTATATTTTAACCATTTTTTTTGTATTTGACCACTTTTTAAACTTAACTATTTTTTAATTAAAAATTACCAAAAATTTTAAAAAAGTATTTACAATAAAATTATAAAATTTATTTCTATTTAATTTTATAATTATAATAATAACAAGAATAACAGTTTATTATCATTAACAATAATAATAGTAATAATAATACTAATAATAATAACAACAATTTGTAATAATAATAATAATATTAGCAATAATAATTATTATTATTATAATATTATAAATAATAAAAATAATAATAATAATTTTAAAAAATACTATTATAATAATAATAATAATAACGCTAATGTAATGTTGGTAGTAATAATAAAAATAATAATTATACTACTATTATTACTAATAATAATAATCAATAATAATAATTATTATTATAAAAATAGTATTAATACTAATACTATTAATAATAATAATAATAACACTATTACTAATAATAATAATAGTTATAATATTAATAATAATAATACTTATTATAATATTAATAATAATACTAATAATAGTAATACTAATAATAATACTAATAATTGTGGAAGTCTAGCCTCACTTTGTAAAAGCTTTTAAAAACATGATGTTGTAATCAAACTATACGATAATCGCAGTAAGCAATTCAAATAACTCAAAACAACAATGAGTACATTTTTGACAAAATAACTAAAAATAACAATGAAGATGTTTTCCACAAACAACTTAAAACAACAATGATAATGACAATGACCATATCAAAGTTCACTCATACAATTCAAAAGTAAACTATCCAACAAAAGGGTGTCCTAATATCAATTGTCATGGCACCCAACCTCCATATACAATCATTCTTCCTTCAACCGTTTCTCTAAACCATTCTCATATAGTTAGGGTTGGGCAAAAATAACTGTATTGTACTAAACTTACGTTAACTATACTATTTTAAACTAAAAAAACTAAATTATTAATAGTAAAATTAAATTGTACTATTGTTTAAGTTAAAGTTTAAAAATATGTACTGCAAACAGTTAACTGTTTAGAGCAGTACACTGAACTGTTTTCATTTATCTTGAATCCAATTCAGTCTCTTAAATCACGTTCGCTCCGCAAGCTCCATCGATATTCAATCACCACCGAGATTCAACCACCACCAAAGTTTCTTGTCTCTGTTGTCTCGCCGTCGTCGAAGGTCGCCGTCGAAGGTCGCCGTCGAAGGTTGCGTCGTCTTTCTTGAGGTATCTCTTGTTGCTTTTCATCTCTTTATAGCTTTAGGTTTTCATTTCACTTCTCTTTTTTCTCCAATTCGACTTTTCCCTTCAATCATTCTGTATAATTAATTTATTTGACCCATCAGTGAACAAATTCGATTTTTTGCTTCTAGTTTCAGGTCAGGGAAGTGGCAGGAGGTGGACACTGGAGAAAGATTTGTCACAACTGAAGGAGCATGGCAAGGGCTCTTTTGATGACCACGAGGTAATTAATTAGGATTGTAGGGAAGAACCCTTTCTTGTGTCATGATCATTGGCCTGTGAAGTCACTTCAAAAGGGTAAGTTTTGGTTTCTTTACACATTGTGTTTATAGGTTGGGTGGTTGATTAATTGTATCCTTTGGATTAGATTTGTGCATGAATTATGATTACAAGAAAACTCATTTTGTTGTGTGGATGATGAAGGATTATGGGATGAAAGAGTCTTGGTTTAAGCTGGTAAGCATTTCTTATCTGCCAAATCCTAAAGATTTTTCATACTCAGGGCCTTATTACGTTTCAGAGAATGGTGAAGTGTTGTTGATGTTTGAGTTTGACTTGATCCTCTATGATCCAAGAGATAACTCTTTTAAGTACCCTAGGATTGAGAGTGAGAAGGGCTGGTTTGATGCAGAGGTCTATGTTGAAACTCTAGTTTCGCCAATGAAGCATTAAAGTGGATGTGCCAGGCAAAGCAAGCTTGAGGAAAAATAAAATGTGTAAATTATTTTAAGTCCAAGTGATCTTATCTCAGTAAATATTTTTGGCATTATATGTGTAATATGTATATGTCGAATTAAGAAGTCCAGCATTGTATAAATGTCCTTAATATTTGAAGCTAAGTGTTTGTTACTTGTGTTGTGTCGGTCACCATGTATCCATCACTGATGGAAAATCCTACTTCACTTATTTGTTAGTAAATGGAAAATGGTATATGCTTTCTTGTTTATGGTGAGAAGAATATATTTAACTCTCATCTTAAATCCTGTGGCATTTCATAAGATAGAATCTGAGACTTTTCTTAAGCTAGAGAAAGGACAAGTAACAAAGTTATTTGGAGAAAAAGAAACATTATGTTGGTAAAGTGTAAAAAACAAAAAAAAAGGAAAACGGTTATATAACAAAACCCATTCCCTTACCTATGTAGCAAAGCACAATACCCAACTTTGGCCATAGGCAAAAAGTATATAGAGTGGAAAAAGCATAAAGGCTAAAGAACCGGATTCTCTAGCACAACACTTGACGCAGATTTGTGGCCTGAAGCCTACTGAAGAATGCTTTTAAGTGAAATACACAACAAGATGAGTTCTTGAAACATGTTGGATTAGGGAATTTTTTGTATAAATTTTGCTAGTTTTGGACAAGTTGTACCTGCAACTGAAGACGTAATCACTGATACCACATCACCACTAGCACAAAAAGCTTTTCCATTACCCTATATAGTTAAAACCGGGAAAGAAAGAACGGTTAATAATGATATTGGAAACTCATCATATACATAAACTACTATATTGTAGATATTTAACTAAATAGGTTGTTCATTTCAGAAAAGAAAAAAAAATGTCACAAGCTCAATAGTATAATAATAAAGAACTTCATATGATCAAATTCATTATTAAACTATTCTTTTCATCTTTATATAGTTATCTCTATTTTAAGATTGTAATTTTAATTTCTGCACAACCTTTCTTTGCAGTTTATCACTGTCCAAAGAGTTTGTATAGCAGTATTATATTATCAGAAAGTCTTATCTTGTTGTATCATAAGGAACAAAACTTATGTGTTTAGAGATTAAAAGATATGAGGAAGACAGTACTAATTATAAGAATTGAACAAAACAAATTATCATCAACCATTGTTTGATTGGTTACCTTCTTAATTTCTTCTTTTATGAATACTATAACTTTATTTAATGTGATTGTGCATTTTTAGTTATTGTGCTGTTGTTATTTATGTACTATTTTGATTGATTGTAATTAATCTCTTTAGTTATAGGTAGCAATATTTTCGTGGCGTTGTTGTTTTAAAGCCAGATATTGGCTCTGAATAATTTGATTAATGATTCTCTTTAGTTGTACATATTTATAATTTAACATGAAAAGTAGCCAATGGTCTCTTGGAACATTTCTTTTTTTTACTGATATAAATATGTAATCAGGTTGGAGAAGATGAATTCAGGTTGGAGAACAAAACTGTCAAGTTTATAAGCTGCAATCTTGGATCAGATGGATTTTACATTGCCAGAAACTGTCGAAACTCTCACACCAACTACTTCTGAGATTGATCCTTTACCTCCTTGTATGGCTACATCATCAACTGAGCATAGTAAAGGTCGGTCAGATGTGTGAGGGCATTTTATCAAACAAGATCCTTATTCTGAGAAGAAGGCTAAATGCAATTACTGTGGTGATTTGATTAAATATTTGGCTGGAACAAGTGGAATGAGGAATCATTTGATAAGATGCAAGGAAAATCCTAATAGAGAAGCATTCAAAAGGAAAAAATTGTCATCATCAACTACAGAAGGGGCTAGTGTTGGCCCTTCACCAATAATTTCTAAGTTTGACCAAAATGCATCTCGAATGAAGTTGGTGAAGATGTTTGTGAAGTCCGAGCTTCCTTTTCGATTTGTGAAAGATGAAGACTTCCGTGACTTTGTACGATCCTTGCAGCCACGGTTTGAGGTCTCATCCCGCACTACATTGAGGCGTGAAATGTGGGAACTCTATGAAGAGGAAAAAGCAAAGTTAAATTTTTTTCTATCAAAGCAGTGTGGGAGGGTTTGCTTAACTACAGACACATGGACTTCAATCCAAAACCTAAACTACATGAGTTTAACAGCTCACTTTATTGATGAAGATTGGAAGCTTCATAAGAAAATTTTGAATTTTTCTCAAACAACAGGTCATTCAGGGGAGCTCATTGCTAAACATGTTGAGGCTTGTTTGAATAACTGGGAGTTGAAGCGAGTCCTTAGTGTCACTGTGGATAATGCTACAGCAAATGATGTTGGGGTCCAATACCTCAAAAGAAGGATGTTATCATGGAATTGTCTTGTCTTAAAGGGAGAATATGTTCATATGCGTTGTTGCGCACATATATTAAGTTTGATTGTGAAGGATGGGTTAAAAGAGATAAAAGATTCAATTTCAAAAATTCGGAGTGCAGTTAAATATGT
>Ga0214544_1004150_pt1 | contig 29286 bp, 12 predicted proteins | sample CNSS3metaG_FD_160074 | JGI IMG/M metagenome (GOLD analysis project Ga0214544, IMG submission 160074) | Root nodule microbial communities from cowpea collected in UCLA plant growth center, Los Angeles, California, USA - CNSS3 | ecosystem: Host-associated > Plants > Roots > Nodule | place: USA...
AGCCTACTAGGCTATCAAATCATGCAACTTCTCACTTGATCAAGCTGGGGAGGAAAGAAAGTTGTAGCTGAATGAGTTAGATGAGATCCATCTAGAGGCATATCAGAACTTTATGTTCTACAAAGAGAAGACCAAGAGATTCCATGATAGATCCATAGTTAGAAAGGAGTTTGTTGTCGGTCAGCAAGTGTTATTGTATAACTCTAAACTTGGTCTCATGGGTGGTAAGTTGCGGTCAAAGTGGATTGGTCCTTTATGGTGACTAATGTTTATCCTTATGGTGCAGTTGAGATCAAAAGCCAATCTACCGATAAGAGCTTTAAAGTGAATGGGCATCGTATGAAGCCATTCCTCAACAACCCTGCCTTGGTGGATATTGTTGTAGATGAGACTTCCCTGCTTGACCCCACTTTTGTTCACCATGATTCCGGGAGTTTTCTTTCTCTTTCCTTACTTTTATTGCACTTGTCCAGGTCCATATGTTGATGTTTGATTGTGCGATATTGTGCTTGAGTCAGATTGAGACAATGTATAGGTTAAGTGTGGGGGAAGTCTGTCTGTTGTTATTTCCTTTTGTTTGTTTCCTTTTTTGTTAATTTGTGTTAAGTTTAGTTTTCTGTTTGGGACACTCACTTCACTTTTGGAGGATGAGTTGTTAGTTATTCGGTGGATTGATATCCTTGCTTTCTTTTTGCATGTTAAGTTGCTTTTGAAATGTTTTACCCTATGTGAGGATTTGAGCCACTCTCTGTTCTTTGTCGTGTGATAAATGCCTCTTGAATGCTTGCACAGTGGCTTTGGCTTGACTCTTTTTTATGCTTTTCTTATTCACATGCATGTTTGGATATGATTTAGGCAATTTTTGCTGTGAGCCTATAACCAGATGAGCCTACGTTGAACGGTTTCCTTTGATAACCCCTTTTTTAGCCCGCATACCCTTTTTCATTTATTTATAGCTCATTAGAAGCCCTTAGCCTGAAAAACCATGATTCTTCCTACCTCGGGAAATTTTGGAGCTTTGGAATTGTTTTGGGAAATGGGTGCTCAATTAAGTGTGGTCGTGCACAATAAGTATGGTTGTGCGCACACTTTTTATTGGTTCTTGGAATTGCTCATTTGTATACCCAGGTGGGATTTCAAAATTTTTGTTTCTTTGCATGTTCTTTGTATAAAAAAAAGTGAGAGAGAAAACAAAGAGAAAAGAAAAGAAAAGAAAAGAAAAGAAAAGAAAAGAAAAGAAAGAAAAGAAATAAAAGGAGTTTGGATTTGAGCATTATCTGAGAAATGAATCTAGAAGTGTTGCAGTTTGGAATTGCTTTCATGCTTGATTTTGATGTATTTCGCCATTGCTCCTCTATTTCCTTTGGTTCTTTTTAGCCACTTATCCATATGTTCCACACCTTGTCCTCAGCCACATTACAACCTTGAGAAGTTCTTCTGATCTTGATTTGCATGTGTTTTGGTTTGGTTATTGGTTCTAGAGGTTTGCCAACTCTGTTTGATGTTTGTTTTTCAGGGGTGCTTTGAGAGTAAACAGTAGCCTAGAGATTTGAGTGATACAGTGCGTATACCATGAGGTTATGTTGCTTTCAATTCTCTCCTTAAGTTAAACTGAGTACTTAACATGTTTTGAAGAGCTTGGATGATGTTCATAGATAACTTGAAATTTGGAATCCTTCTATGTTGGATATGTCTATGTTTTTCTATTTCGTGTCTGTTTGTGTGTGTGTGTCTCTTTGTGTTGTTCGTGTGTCCTTGTGCTGTTTTAAATTTGCCAAGAGTGCAAAAGTGTAAGTGTGGTTGATTTTGATGAGTTATTATTTTCCTCCATTTCACTAGCCTTTGTGTACTCATTTGATAGTTGTTTAGTGCTTAATTGTTGTTCTTAGTGCATTTTTGTCCGTTGGGCTTTATTGGGCCACTGTTCCGAATTTGGGTTAATTTCACATTATTTGGCCTAATTTTCGTTTTTAATTATTTTTAGGTATTTAACTGAAGTAATTTTGGATCTTAGACATTTATCTTAAGGTCAAGAGAGAGTTGTCACGTGATTTTCACATCATTGCCACATCTACGCTATGTTAGTCAGCCCTTTCACGTTATTGGGCCAACATTTTCTGCCCATAGTGCATTTTTGTAATTCTAAGTGGCAGAATGACATTTTTGTAATTCTGAGTGGCAGATTTGATGTGACCACGTTTTCTTAGGGTTTTGTAGCATGGTAGACACTTTGTAGCATGGTAGACACTTCTTCTTCCCTAGTCTATTTTTACATTTTGGAGAGCACCCATTGTTAGGGTTCATGGTTTTTGTTGATTCTTCCACAAATTGGAGCAATTAGTAACATTTTCTGTACATTATCTCTTTAAATTTATTTTTTCTGTCTTATTTTCTCCTCTTAACTACGCATTTCAGTTCGTATTTTGTTGTTGATTTGAATTATATGACCAACTAACTTTTGTATGCACTGATTCCTTGCAAAGAATGAAATGAAACCTTGAGATTATTGTTTTGTTCGGTGGGTTTTGTTATTTTTTCGTTGTGGATTTACGTTTGCGTTTTAATTGAAGAACCCAATATGGTTTTGCTTAATTTTCAGAGTTGAAAATTCATTTTAGTTTATTTTTATGCTTAATGAACTATGACAAATTCATGAACGCTTGCATTGCTTAATTGCATGTTGAATTCGTGGTTAACCTCCGCTTAGTTGTTTAACAACGAGTTCATAAGAAAATGAAACCAATTCAGTTTGTAATTTGTGATGGGTGGAATTTCATTCGAAGCAAGTAATCATTGTTGTTTCCATGGCTGTTTAATCAAAATTGTAATCACGTTTTATTGTTGTGTTGAACTTTTGGAATTTGTCAACCCCCCTGGTGATGTGTTTCAATTTGGAAATTAAGCTTTGGACGAAAATATTGGTCGTTGGGAGATGACTTGGTTCAACTTTCACATACTGCATTTAATCTGTTTTTATTTGATTGGGTACGACCTCGATCACTCATTGCCAAAGGTTCTACATTTGTTCTTAATCATTCCTTTTATAAATCTATTGTTGGATCTCTACAATATTTTGCTATTACCAAACTAGAATTATATTTTTCAATTAACAAAGTCTGTTAATTTATACATGATCCTCAAAATCATCACTAGAAAGTTGTAAAAAGGATCTTGAGATATCTTCAAGGTATTATCACTCATGGGCTATACTTTCGGAAACCACTAGATCTCAACCTATTTGCCTTTTTTTAATTCTGATTGGCCATCTAACTTGGATGATAGGAAGTGTGCAACTGGGATATTTGTCTATTTTGGAAACAATGTTGTCTCTTGGTCCTCCCGAAAATAAAAGTAATTTCTTTAACTAGTACAAAAAGGCAAAGTACATCAGTTTATCTACTATTATTGCTAATTGTTCTCTCCTCGTTGGCGGTGTAACTTTTCCAACAAGTATACTAGGTCAATTGTAGCACAACAAGGTCGTATCCACAGGGATTTGGTAATTAAATTAGTGGTCTATAATCTAACCCAAGTTTAGAAATAAACAGTAACAAAGATTTGGTTTGGTATTATTAAAAATAGATTAAAACTAAGTTTGAGAGAGGTGGTGTTGATTAAGGTGTTGGGATTGAACTGGGCTTCTAAACTCAACTATTGCCCTTAATTAATTATAAATTGTGTTCTTTATTTTAGTTTTCTTGGAAGTACGCTTCACTTGTAGATCTAACCTCATGTTTAAAATTTAGAACCTAGGGGTGTCAAACGGGGGATATCCATATCTAGGTGAAGGAACCCTTACTTTGAGAATAAGACTCTTTAAACCAACTAAAACCGCATATCCATGTCTGGTATATGTCAAGCATCAAGAGACTTGATTAGATCTAAACATTAGACTAAATGTTTGCATCAAGTACTGATGAGGTATGATGATTAGCCACATAATCACATAATTCAACACAAATCAAGTAACCAACACGTAAAATAAGAACACAACAAATATATAATCAAATTCAATGCAAAAAGAGCTTAGAAGTTACATTCAATCCCAACTGTGGAGGAATTAGCTGCTCATGATGATATATAAAATAAGAACTTGAAGTAGTTTTCCTCCTTCTATAGCTTTACAAAATATACAATAAGAACTAAAGCTATCTAGGGAGTTTTTGTCTCTAAAACTAATTTACAAAATCAGCATGTCAATCTTAGGGACATGCCTTGTATTTATAGAAAATCAAGTGCTACTCTAGCTTCCATACATGAAGTTTAGCCATGGAGGTTTCCCTCATGAGTGAGTTTTCTTCCAAGCTTGGGTAACCACCTTGGTGTTCAGCAATGGAGGTTTCCTTACCTTGGAGGTTTTCTTTTGATACTCAACTTCAAATCTGGAGCTTGATGTTTCCTTGCAGTGAAGGTTTCTTAAAATGTGGCTCAATGCCAAATTCGCTGCTCAGCCGTAGGCTTTAATTTTACTCTTCTCAATTCACCTTTCTGGCTTGAGCTGTAACTTTTAGGGCTTAGCACGAACTTCGTACTCTCCTTCATTTTACCTGCAAAAACAACACAACTGTATTAAATTCCACTTTTTATCTCGATGACATCAGTTTGAGGAGGATGTAAAGGAATAATAAAGTACAATTATCTTTCCTAAAAATGTTTTAGGTTTGTTCCTTTGAAAAGATGAATTTGGAAGAGGGTGTGAGGATAGATTTAGGTGGATTTAAGTGGATAGATATGTGTGTTTCTTTGGGTGGATTTGGAGGGTAAAGTGAGTGGATTTAGAGATTAATTTTGTGAAAGTTAGTGAGTGATTTAAGTGGTATAATAAATTAAAAAAAAGTTTTAATAGATAGAATTTGAAGATTACTAAAATACCTTAATGGTAAAAGGAAAATTAAAAGATTTTTTGATAAGTTAAAAATATTAAATTTTAATCATTTTTATTTAATGATTAAAACTTAGTTTGAATGGGAAAATTTAATAAAATTTAATAAAATTATAAAATTAACAATTACAACTTAGTTTGAATGGGAAAATTTTTTATGAGTGAAATTTAAATTTGTACTTATTTTTTGGTTTTCATGTTCAAAATATGTTAACATGCAATATTTATTTTGCTTTTCAAAATGAGTGAAAAAGTTATTGATTTATTATTACAAAAATTGAAATCTTTATTAAAGATTAAAATTAGGACAATTAATTAAGTTCTATGTGATTAATTTTAAAAGTTTGATTAATGGTAAAGACAATGTAAAGTTTATAAAAGTAAAAATAGTTAATAAATTAAAGAAAGGAAGAGACTTTTGTTTTCGATACGTAATGAATAAAGTAAAGTGGAATTAGTGCAACATATATGAAGTTCGTACATAAAAAGAGAGGACATCATTAAACATACATGAAAGTCAACCTGCTTTAATGATATCAGCAATTAACCTATTCATAGACATTGTATCAACATGCCTATAATACGTCTAGTATGTGATGGGTGTGAACAAAGGAAGTCGTAGCACCGTCTGAATAAGTTATCATCTTGAATGTTCATAGTTGATAACATCTTAGAAATCTCCTTTCTCGTGTATTCAAATGAAGGTTTCGATGAATCATGTTATTTGACTGATTAATGAGAAAATTTCTCATTTAAAGTGTTGCCCGTTGGCGATCAACAGTGGCAACTAATCTTCTATTTAGATTATTTGCTTCCTTTGGTAGATCCCTTATTGTCAAGTCTATCTAACTTGAATATAGACATGAATATTTGAATAATGACTAAAAACATATACTATAAAATATATTGAAAATGAAGTCAATAAAAGGGTACAATTTAGTCATCAAATTGGTCATCTCTGTTAAATTGGTGAACAATTTTGTTAATAGTGAAATTCACTTCATTGAAATGTTAGTCGATATCTAGGGTCAATGTTTGTAAATTGTCTTGTAATTGTTGAACTCCACCCCCATATTTTAGTTAGAGTTCATGCCTTGTCGGTTGGGGAGGTTGGTGCAAAGTGTCATCATCATAGTAGGTTTCTTCATCCGTGGCTTCATCCATGGGACTTTTAGGTGATGGTTGTGGATCGTCATCATTTATTCCTATAAACTATTCACATGAACTATATTCAATTTTTTCAAATAATTTGTAGAAAAATGATGTCTTAATGATATAGTCGTGCTTGCATTCACAAAAAGGTCTACACCAACATATTGCATAAAATATGAATTACAATTTTTCACCGTTTAAAATTTAAATTACTCATGTGTTATATATAAAAATTGTTGAACATTTAAAATGAAACACGTTGGGCAATAATCAGAGGGGATTAGTGTTTTTAACTTAGAAATTTTCATCTTTTGCAAACGTTTTTTTCATTTTTTTTACCCTTTTCACCGTTTACAATTTAAATAATTCATTTTTTATATATGAAATTTTTTCAAAATTTCAACAGAACCACTTTGGTCGTTACTCAAAGGGAAATGGTGTTTTTAAATTTGATAAATTTCATCTTTTGGAAACTTTTTTAAAATTTCTTTTTTACCTTTTTCACCGTTTAAAATTTAAATGACTCATCTTATATATAAAAATGTTTAACATTTCAAAAGAAACATGTTGGACAATACTTAGAGGGAATTGGTATTTTTAAATTAGAAATTTAAATCTTTTGGAAACGTTTTTTCATTTTTTTTACCGTTTTCACCGTTTAGAATTTAAATAATTCATACTTTATATAAGAAAATTGTTCAAAATTTTAAAAGAAACACGTTGGTCAATACTGATAGGGGATTGGAGTTTTCAAGTTTGAAAATTTTCATCTTTTGGTAACGTTTTTACATTTTTTTACCCTTTTCACCGTTTACAATTTAAATAATTCATCTTTTATATATGAAATTTGTTCAAAATTCAACATAACCACTTTGGTCGTTACTCAAAGAGAATTTGTGCTTTTAAATTTGACACATTTCATTTTTTGGAAACATTTTTTTTTATTTTTTTACCCTTTTCACTGTTTACATTTTAAATGACTCATGTTATATATAAAAATTGTTTAACATTTCAAAAGAAACACATTGGGCAATACTCACAGGGGATTGGTATTTTTAATTTAGAAATTTTTATCTTTTAGAAACGCTTTTTTCATTTTTTTTACCGTTTTCACCATTTACAATTTAAATAATTCATATTTTATATAAGAAAATCGTTCAAAATTTCAAAAGAAACACGTTGGTCAATACTTAGAGGGGATTGGTGTTTTCCAGTTTCAAAATGTTCATCTTTTGCTAAAGCTTTTTTCATTTTTTTTTCCTTTTCACTGTTTACAATTTAAATAATTCATCTTTTATATATGAAATTTTTCAAAATTTCAACAGAACAATTTTAAAAGGGAATATGTGCATTACAATTTTAAAATTTTTATCTTTTCGTAATGATTTTTTCATTGTTTTTGACCTTTTCACCGCTTAAAATTTAAATAAATCATATTTTATATATTAAATTTGTTCAAAATTTCAAAAGAATCACTTTGGTCATTACTCAAAGGAAATTGGTGTTTTAAATTTCAAAATTTTCATCTTTTGGAAACATTTTTTTAATTTTTTTTTACCCATTTCACCATTTACAATTTAAATGATTCATGTTATATGTAAAAATTGTTTAACATTTCAAAAGAAACATATTGGGCAAAACTCAAGGGGATTGGTGTTTTTAAATTAGAAATTTTCATCTTCTTGAAATGTTTCTTTCATATTTTTTTACCGTTTTCACCGTTTACAATTTAAATAATACATATTGTATATAAGAAAATTTTAAAGGAAACACATTGGTCAATACCAGAGGGGATTGAAGTTTTAAAATTTCAAAATTTCCACCTTTTGATAAGGCTTTTTTCATTTTTTTACCCTTATTACCGTTTAAAATTTAAATAATTCATCTTTTATATATGGAATTTTTCAACATTTCAACAGAACACCTTAGGTCGTTACTCAAAGGGAATACATGTATTACAATTTGAAATTTTTTAACTTTTGGTAACACTTTTTCTAATTTTTTTACACTTTTCAATATTTACAATTTAAAAGACTATTGTTATATATAAATATTGTGCAACATTTCAAAAGAAACACGTTGGGCCATACTCAGAGGGAATTGGTGTTTTTAAATTATAAATTTTCATCTTTTGGAAACGTTTTTTTCATTTTTTTTACCATTTTCACCTTTTATAATTTTAAATAATTCATATTTTATATGACAAAATTGTTCAAAATTTCAAAAGAAACACGTTGGTTAATACTCAGAGGGGATTGGTGTTTTCAAATTTGAAAATTTTCATCTTTTGGTAACGTTTTTTTCATTTTTTTTACCGTTTTCACCATTTACAATTTAAATAATTCATATTTTGTATGAGAAAATTGTTCAAAATTTCAAAAGAAACACGTTAGTGAGTACTCAAAGGGGATTGCAGTTCTCAAATTTCAAAATTTTCATCTTACTATAATCCTTTTTTCATTTTTTTTACCCTTATCATCGTTTACAATTTAAATAATTAATCTTTTATATATGAAATTTTTCAGCATTTCAACAGAGCCATTGTGGCCGTTACTCAAAGGGAATACATGTATTACAATTTGAAATTTTTTATCTTTTGGTAAAACTTTTTCAAATTTTTTTACCCTTTTCATCATTTACAATTTAAATGACTAATGTCATATTTAAAAATTGTTAAACATTTCAAAAGAAACACGTTGGGTAATACGCAGAGGGAATGGTGTATTTAAAATAGAAATTTTCATCTCTTACAAACGCTTTTTTCATTTTTTTTTACCATTTTCACCATTTACAATTTAAATAATTCATATTATATATAAGAAAATTGTTCAAAGTTTTAAAAGAAACATGTTGGTCAATACTCAAAGGGTATTGGTATTTTCAAATTTGAAAATATTCATCTTTTGGTAAACCTTTTTTCATTTTTATTTACCCTTTTCACTATTTACAATTTAAATAATTCATCTTTTATATATGAAATTTGTTCAACATTTCAATAGAACCACTTTGTATGTCACTCAAAGGGAATCGTTGTTTTTAAATTTGATACATTTAATTTTTTGGAAACATTTTTTTAATTTTTTTACCCTTTTCACTGTTTACATTTTAAATGACTCATGATATATATAAAAATTGTTTAACATTTCAAAAGAAACACGGTAGGCAATACTCATAGGGGATTAGTGTTTTTAAATTAGAAATTTTCATCTTTTAGAAACGTTTTTTTTAATTTTTTTACCGTATTCACCATTTACAATTTAAATAATTCATATTTTATATAAGAAAATCATTGAAAATTTCAAAAGAAACACGTTGGTCAATACTCAGAGGGGATTGGAGTTTTCAAATTTCAAAATTTTCATCTTTTGATAAAGCTGTTTTCATTTTTTTTACTCGTTTCACTGTTTACAGTTTAAATAATTCATTTTTTACATATGAAATTGTTGAAAGTTTCAACAAAATCACTTTGGTCGTTATTCAAAGGGAATTGGTGTTTTTAAATTTGAAAATTTTATCTTTTCGTAACACTTTTTCAATTTGTTTACCCTTTTCGCCGTTTACAATTTAAGTGACTCGTGTTATATATAAAAACTGTGCAACATTTGAAAAGAAACACGTTGAGAAATACTCAGAGGGGATTCATGTTTTTAAAGTTGAAAATTTTCATCTTTTCGTAACGTTTTTTCATATTTTTTACAATTTTCCACGTTTACAATTTAAATAATTCATATTTTATATAAGAAAATTGTTCAAAATTTCAAAAGAAACACGTTGGGCAATACTTGGACGAGATCGGTGTTTTCAAATTTGAAAATTTTCATCTTTTGGTAACGCTTTTTTAATTTTTTTTTACTCTTTTCACCATTTACAATTTAAATAATTAATGTTTTATATATGAAATTTCTTCAAAATTTCAATAAAACCACTTTCGTCGTTACTCAAAGGGAATTGGTATTTTTAAATTTCAGAAACTTAATCTTTTGCAAACATTTTTTTTTCATTTTTTTTACCCTTTTCACTATTTACAATTTAAATTACCCTCGTTATATATAAAAATTATTTCACATTTAAAATGAAACACGTTGGGCAATAATCAGAGAGGATTGGTGTTTTTAAATTAGAAATCTTCATCTTTTGGAAACGTTTTTTTCATTTTTTTACCCTTTTCACCGTTTACAATTTAAATAATTCATCTTTTATATATGAAATTTGTTCAAAATTTCAACAGAACCACTTTGGTAGTTACTCAAAGGAAATTGGTGTTTTTAAATTTGATAAATTTCATCTTTAGGAAACTTTTTTAATGTTTTTTTTACCTTTTTCACCGTTTACAATTCAAGTGACTCATCTTATATATAAAAACATTTCAGAAGAAACATGTTGGACAATACTTTTTTTAAATTAGAAAATTAGAAATTTAAATCTTTTGGAAACGTTTTTTCATTTTTTTTGTTATCGTTTTCACTGTTTACAATTTAAATAATTCATATTTTATATAAGAAAATTGTTCAAAATTTAAAAAGAAACACGTTGGTCAATACTCAAAGGGGATCAAAGTTTTCAAATTGAAAATTTTCATCTTTTTGTAACGCTTTTTTCATTTCTTTTATCCTTTTCACCATTTACAATTTAAATAATTCATCTTTTATATATGAAAATTTTCAAATTTTCAAATGAACCACTTTGACCATTACTCAAAGGGAATACGTGTAGTACAATTTGAAAATTTTTATCTTTTGGTAATACTTTTTCAAATTTTTTTACCATTCTCACCGTTTACAATTTAAATGATTTATGTTATATATCAAAATTGTTCAACATTTCAAAAGACACACGTTGGGCAATACTCAAAGGGGAATCATGTTTTTAAAGTTGAAAATTTTCATCTTTTCATAACAGTTTTTTCATTTTTTTTACTTTTTACAATTTAAATCATTCATCTTTTATGTATGAAATTTTTTCAAAATTTCAACAAAACCACTTTGTCCATTACTTAAAGGGAATTGGTGCTTTTAAAATTAAAAATTTTCATCTTTTGGTAACATGTTTTTGATTTTTTTTTACCCTTTTTAACGTTTACAATTTATATGACTCATATGTTATATATAAAAATTGTTCAACATTTCAAAAGAAACATATTGGGCAATACTAAGATGGGATTGATGTTTTTAAAGTTCAAAATTTTCAACTTTTGGTAATGATTTTTTCATTTTTTTTTACCGTTCTCAACGTTTACATTTTAAATAATTCATATCTTATATATGAATTTTGTTCAAAATTTCAACAGAATCACTTTGGCGTTTAGACAAAGGGAATTGTTGTTTTTAAATTTGAAAAAATTATCTTTTGGAAACACTTTTTTTAATTTTTTTTACTCTTTCCACTGTTTACAATTTAAATGCCTCATGTTATATGTAAAAATTTTTTGTTCAACATCTCAAAAGAAATATGTTGGGCAATACTCATAGGGGATCGGTGTTTTTAAGGTTGAAAATTTTCATGTCTTGCTAACACTTTTTAAATTTTTTTTACCCTTTTCACCATTTACAATTTAATTTATTCATATGTTATATATAAATTTTTTTTAACATTTCAAAAGAAACACGTTGCGTAATACTCAAAGGGGATTGATGCTTTTAAATTTGAAAATTTTCATCGTTTTGTAACGTTTTTTTTTTCATTTTTTTTATCGTTTTAACTGTTTATAATTGAAATAATTCATATTTTATACATAAAAATTGTTCTTTATTTCAAAAGAAAAACGTTGGGAAATACTCATAGGGGATTAGTGTTTTTAAATGTGAAAAATTTTGTCTTTTGTTTACTCTTATTTCATTTTTCTTTACTATTTTCACCGTTTACAATTTAAATAATTTATATTTTATATTTAAAAATTGTTCAACATTTCAAAAGACTCAAAGGGATTGTTGTTTTCAAATTTGGAAAATTTAATCTTTTGGGAATGTTTTTTTTCATTTTCTTTACCGTTTCCACGGTTTACAATTTAAATAATTCATTTCTTTTATGAAAATTGTTTAAAACTTGAAAAGAATCACTTTGGTCGTTACTCAAAGGGAATAGGTGTATTACAATTTGAAAATTTTCATCTTTTGGTAACACTTTATTTTTTATTACCCTTTTCACCGTTTACAATTTAAATGACTCATATGTTATATATAAAAATTGTTCAACATTTCCAAAGAAACATGTTGGCAATACTCAAAGGGGATTGATGTTTTTAAAGTTGAAAATTTTCATCTTTTGGTAACGCTTTTTCTATTTTTTTTACCGTTTCCATCGTTTACAATTTAAATAATTCATATTTTATATATAAAAATTGTTTAACAGTTCAAAAGAAACACGTTGGGCAATACTCAGAGGGATTTGGTGTTTTTAAATTTGAAAATTTTTAGCTTTTGGGTTTTTTTTTCATTTTTTTTACCATTTTCAACGCTTACTGTAACATCCCGCCAGGATATTACTGATTTATAAATAAATAAAAGAAATAAATTAAAACTACGCGCATTTAATAATACTTCTTTTTCCCAAAACGCGGGAAAATTTAAAAACTTTATTAAATCATCGAATAAAGTCTATGATTACCAAAACCATAACGTTATAGAATTACCCATCAGGGTTTACAACTGTTTTCAAAGGCAATAAAGAAAACATAAGCATTTTCCCAAGTCTAACCCCTCTCCGCAGCTAAGCGTCACCTGAGCCACCTGCATCAACAGAATCTGCTCCCGTGTACCGCGTACACGATCATCGCCACACACACGCAGATAGGGTGAGCTTAACAATTAAATCACATGTGTAAAGTTACAGAAACATAAGCATATAAACACAAGCGTCCGTACATAACATAAATATCTCAATTGCCCTATTCTTTAATGCCTACCATCTGACCCCCAACCAGATTATTCGTGTTCTACAACGTCTAAGGATTACTACAAGGTGACTTGCTGCCATACCTATCGGCCACAACCGATAGAGCACGTGCGGGAAAACATGCTACGGATCATACACCGTAACGCCAGGTAGAGTTCCCATATACGAACATAGTCCGTATCGTCCCAAGACTACCAAACTCGTCAGCCAACAACTGAGGAGGGCAATCTATCTGGACCCATCCGTACTGGCCACAACCAACACACTCACACTGGTAACACTCGCCAACCCGAGCCACAACTCAAGGGTTCCTCGTGTTCATCCGCCATCCCGAGCCACAACTCCAGAGATGCTATTCCGAGCCACAACTCAAGGAATACCACGTGCTTAACCCCTATCCCCGAGCCACAACTCAAGGGATACGTTCCGAGCCACAACTCCAGGAACACCAGCAATCTCACCCTTAAAGCATCATTAGACGCACCGTAGATCACAAATTCATATCAAAACTCAAAGCTGCAGCAGTATAACTCGCCTGGCGGGGGACACGTGCCGCCAGGCGCTGCCAGCTCCCAGACCACCTGGCGGGTGTCACGTACCGCCAGGCGCACAACGCCTTTTAAATCGTTCTCGCAACAGCGACCGCCTGGCAGAACTGCCCCTGCCGCCAGGCGCACCAAGCACTAAGACCCCTCTGTGATTCCGCTACCGCCTGGCGGTCCAGATCCCACCGCCAGGCGTCATGACAGTACATCATACTCTAGTTTTACTATTCAAGTTTAACACAGTTTCTATCATATCTCCATTTGATCTATTCCCGAATTATTATTACTTAAATGGTTACTAACAATGATAAGGTCCAATCCTCGACATCCTAACTGGGAAGCAGCACCCATTCAGTCATAACATTAAACTCCTCCATTCTTAACTTATTTGTACTCCTAGATTCATTACACCTAAGTTATTGCCAAGTCCACTTCGCTGCTTGAGCTCTCATTCCCGATAATTGGTCAATTCTTTAACTCCCTCCTCCCTCAACTATTGCACTATTCAGAATCACGATTACCCCACAACAAGGGAGGCCCCTATTATTTAATATCTCTCCTTCCTAAGGCAATTCAACCCCCTCTTGAGATTCATGCACGACTCCCTCGTCAACCTTCCCAAACATCACTAAACTTTCCCCCGGTTGATTCTAACCCAATAGAGCAGAATCCATCCTCAGCGCACAACACCTCAACTTGCAGTATCTTTGCTACTGCGCGAACGCGTGGCAGCCAGCCCACGTGCCGCTAGGCGGTGCTTGCCATCTGGGTATTTCACAGATTCTTCCCGCATCTAAAACCCCACCATTTCTCCACCTCTGTGAATTCCCACTTCACGTAATCCAGTCCAAGTACAATCACGACGACTCCATATTTTAATTATACTAATCCTTATCCCTATATCCAATTCACCACAATTCAGTTCAAATAGCAATCCAAGATAACACACCTTCAACCCTAAGCTTACACACACTGTTCCATTCAATTAAGCCCTTAATTAGGTGTCCATGCCTACTATTAGTTAACATTATCACCCTTTACGGTTCCCCACTGACCTTTCCCCCGATTAGATTTAGCCCAGAACCCCAGAAAAACCCAAAATCGGAGAAATGCCCCGCGCCGCCTGGCGATTCAACTAGCCCCGCCAGGCGCTTCATCCACAAACCCAGAAATTGAAACAACCCTAAGCGTCGCCTGGCGGCCGGGAATGTGCCGCCAGGCGGTCCCCTTTTCAGAACCCCAAAAATAGTGCAGAACAGATGAGTTGCCTGGCGGTGGTTCATCACTTGCCAGGCGGTTTCTGGAAATTTCCCAGAAACGCAGTATTCCTAGATTTTAACAGTATACAGGCACCATACATTAACATACATCACATCACAATATTATTTGAAGCAAAAACAGTGGAGTCCAGCTCCCCTAACCTGAAATTCCTTCGCTTAAATTGAATTGTTTGGGATACTCCAATGATCACTACAATCACAAAGTAATTACACAACCAATTCAACCAAGTCATGTTTCATGCTTAACAAATCCAATTCAGACATCATATCATACCAGAACATGATTACATAGATTTAAATAATAAAACAATAACACAAAAGTTAGCATACATAGGACTCGAACCCAAGTCCTCTCACACCATTTTAAGTACTCTCAACCACTTGAGCTAGTACTTTTCCACGTCATACCCACCATAATTTAATGCCATAATTATTTCCCCTCCCGTATTTACTAATTAATTATTTATTTAATTAATTAAATTCTACGGGTCTTACAATACTCCCCCCTTTTTAAATTTTTCGTCCTCGAAAAAGAGAACTTATCAGTGAAGAGATGAGGATAGGACCGCCTCATGACATCGTCCATCTCCCATGTCATTTCTTGAGTTGCCTCGTCCCATAGGACTTTCACGGTTATGTTTTCCTTCCCTCTGAGCTGTTTTGTTTGAGAATCCAAGATTCTCACTCGTCCGGCTCCAATGGTTAAGTCCTCCCGTATTTGCACATCGTCATCCTCCAGAATATGTGTAGGATCGGCTATGTATTTTCTCAACTGTGACACATGGAAAACATTATGCAAGTTTCCCAAGTGTGGTGGCAATGCCATCTCATACGCTGCAGGACCAATCTTCCTTATGATCTGATATGGTCCAATGAATCGAGGTGTCAGCTTCCTCGATTTAAGTGCCCTGCCAATACCTGCAGTAGGGGTAACTCTGAGGAATACGTGGCCCCCTGCCTCAAACTCAAGCGGCCTCCTCCTCTTGTCCGCGTACGACTTCTGCCTGCTCTGAGTCGCTCGCATCCGATCCTGAATCACCCTCACCTTCTTGGTGGTCTGCTGTAAGAACTCTGGCCCAAGAACCACTGCCTCGCCATCCATTTGCCAACACAATGGCGTCCTACATCTCCTACCATACAAGGCCTCGTAGGGAGCCATTCCAATGCTGGTATGATAACTGTTATTATACGTGAATTCTACCAACGACAACACATCACTCCATGTAACCAGATGGTCTAAAACACAGGTTCTCAACAGGTCCTCCAATGACTGTATAGTCCGCTCAGACTGTCCATCTGTCCGAGGATGATAGGCGGAGCTCATCCTGAGCTGAGTACCCAAAGCATTCTGCAACGACTGCCAGAACCTCGATGTGAACCTCGGGTCTCTGTCTGACACAATACTCGCCGGTACCCCATGTAATCTAACAATCTCTCGCACATACAAATCTGCCAGCCTATCCATATTCATCTTCTGATTAATCGGCAGAAAATGAGCACACTTCGTCAACCTGTCTACTATCACCCAGATTGAGTCGTGCCCTCTCACTGATCTCAGCAGGTGAGTGATGAAATCCATGGAAATGCTGTCCCATTTCCACTGTGGAATGTGCAGAGGTTATAACATACCACCCGGTCGCTGATGTTCTATCTTCGCTTTCTGACATACCAAGCAAGAAGCGACATAATTAGCGACATCCGTCTTCATACTCGTCCACCAGAAAGAGGCTTTCAAATCCTTGTACATCTTAGTCATACCCGGATGTATGCTAAGACGACTCTTATGCCCTTCATCTAGGAGCATCTTCCTCAGAACCCTACTGCTAGGAACACACACCCTTTCTCGGAACCGTAGAATCCCATCTCTGCCCATCCAAAAATCCTTCCTCTTCTCAGTGCCCAACTCACCAATTATCAACTGTAGCTCCTGATCCTTACCTTGTTCCACACGGAGCTCATCTAGGAACTCATTTGTGATCCTCAACATACTGCATCGTATCTGTCCAGGCCCCATATCCAACCCCAGATTCATGTCCCTCAACTGTTCTATCAGCTCCAACTCTCTAATCATCATAGCCGATACATGAATTCTCTTCCTACTCAAGGCATCCGCTACGACGTTAGCTTTACTAGGGTGGTACAATAGCTCAAAGTCGTAGTCCTTTAAATACTCCATCCAACGCCTCTGTCTCATATTCAGCTCTTTCTGATCAAACAAGTATTTCAAACTTTTATGATCGCTGAATACCTGGAACTGCGCTCCATACAGGTAATGCCTCCATGTCTTGAGAGCAAACACGACTGCCGCTAACTCCAAGTCGTGTGTCGGGTAATTCTTCTCATGCACCTTCAACTGTCTCGATGCATAAGCTACAGGTCGTTTATCCTGCATCAGCACACAGCCTAACCCCTGATACGATGCATCACAGTACACCTCAAATGTTTTAGTCGTGTCAGGGATTGCCAATATCGGTGCGTTGGTCAGTCTTCTCTTCATATCCTCGAAGCAAGCTTCACACTCATCTGTCCACGAGAAAGGCTGGTCCTTTCTTGTAAGCTGTGTAAGAGGACTCACCATCTTGGAGAAACCCTCCACAAACCGTCGATAATACCCTGCCAAACCCAGAAAACTCCGCACCTCTGAAACTGTTTGGGGCCTCTCCCACTTCACCACTGTCTCTATCTTTGCCGGATCAACGACTATTCCTTGGGCTGAAATCACATGGCCTAGGAATTGTACCTCTTCCAACCAGAATTCACATTTCGACAATTTCCCATACAACTGGTGCTCTCTGAGAATCCCCAATACTACTCTCAGATGCTCTACGTGTTCTTCCTTGCTCTCAGAGTAGATCAGAATGTCATCGATAAACACTACTACAAACTGATCTAGGTACGACCTGAAAATCCTATTCATGTAATCGATGAATATAGCCGGCGCATTGGTCACCCCAAATGACATCACTACATACTCGTAGTGACCATACTGTGATCGAAAAGCAGTCTTCTGGACATCTTCCGGCCTGACAAGGATCTGATGATACCCAGATCTCAGGTCTATTTTTGAGAACACCGCAGCTCCCCTCAACTCATCCAACAGATCATCAATCCTCGGCAACGGGTACTTATTCTTTATCGTTAGCTTATTCAGCTGCCGGTAATCAACGCACAATTGGGAGCTACCATCTTTCTTTTTCACTAACAGAACCGGTGCTCCCCACGACGATGCACTCGGTCGGATGAACTTCTTCTCAAGTAGATCCTTAATCTGTTTCTTTAGCTCGGCTAACTCAGCGGGCGCCATTCTGTACGGTGCCATAGAAACTGGCCCAGCGCCAGGGATGAGATCAATGGAGAAATCTACATCTCTGCTAGGCGGTAGTTCTGGAATCTCATCCGGAAATACATCTGCGTATTCATCCACTACCGGAATCCTGCTGATCTTCTCGGCCGTGCTCATCTTCTCTGCCTGAGCTACAATCATGTAACATGTAGCTCCAGCCTCAATCTCCCTCACCTCCTAATTAGACGAGATAAGTTCTAACCCCACCGTATCAGGAAACACTATCTTGCGCTGCCCGCAATCAATGACGACATGGTTACTCGACAACCAATCCATGCCCAGAATCACATCTAAACCCTCCATCGGAGCAAATGAGATTCAGCCTGAACCTACGGCCTGCCACCTCCATAGGGCACCCCACGCACATAGAAGTGGTGGATACCTCTCCAGACGCTGGCGTCGCGACTAAAAGCTCGCACCCCAACTCTCGCATCGTAAGGCCGAGCCTCCTCACACATTCATTACACACAAATGAATGAGTGGCTCCCGAGTCGAACAACACCACCACCTCGTGGTCACACAACAAACACAGAAACTGTAAAAGGTTACCTGACTGTTTCGCCTCTGTGGTAGTCAAGGCGAACACATGCCCCGATGCTCTGGGTCGATCTCCTACTGGCCTCTTAGCTGGTTCACCACCAGCTGGTCTTCTGTTAGGACACTGATGTGCAAAGTGCCCTGCTTACTGACATACGTAGCACTTACCAGTGCCACTGCCTCCACCTGTACTGCTGGCAGGTCTAGTACAATCCCTCCTCAAATGCTCCCCGCCACAGTTATAACAATGTAGCCTCCCCCAGGTAGTCGGCGGTCTGCTATAAGGTTTCCTCTGTGATCTGACATCTGGGGTAGTCCTCTGTTGTTTTCATCCACTACTCGACCCGGTCTCCAACTGCTCCACAGTCTTGGCCTGCTCGACCAAAACTGGAAACTCTCTAATCTGAAGCGGCACAATGAAGCGGCGTATCTCATGTTTTAGTCCTCCCTCGAACTTCCTACACCTCCACTCCTCAGTGACTACTAGAGTGTAGAAACGCGCCAGATATTCGAACCTCTCAATGTATGCCGCCACAGTCATGGTCCCCTGCTGAAGAGTAAGGAATTCTGCCTCCCGCTCGTGCCTTGCACTGTTGGGAAAGTACTTCTCCAGGAACCTCGTCCTGAAGACAGTCCATGTCACCTGCTCCTCACGGGTCTACATCAACTGCTGCATCCCCTGTCACCAGTACTCTACGTCTGCCACCAGGAGAAATGTGATAAACAACAGCCTCTGCTCATCCGTGCACCCTAGCACTCTACATTCCCGCATCCAGGCATCTGCTTCATCAGGAGTGGCCTTGCCAGAGAACTTGGCCGGCTGGTGTTTCATGAAATCCTCCATAGATACTGGTCGGGTAGGTGCCACTACAGCTCTGGGTGGCGCCGCTATGAGCTGCATCGCGTCCACCATACGATGGACGCATGAGCTATGTCATCAACTCCAACGGTGTTCCTCCTTCTCCTGTTAGCCATAGCTCGTGCGCGCCACATATTGTAGCTGTTCACACACACAACCCATATTAGGATTTCATATCCAGAAATAAACTAATAATCACAAAAAATTAGTCACGCAAACGTAACACGGTATGCTCACTCCCTATAGACCCCAAAAATCATTTTGAAAACCATTGCTCTGATACCAAATGTAACAGCCAGCGCACGTGCCGCCAGGCGGTGCTTGCCATCTGGGTATTGCCCAGATTCTTCCCGCATCCAAAACCCCACCATTTCTCCACCTCTGTGAATTCCCACTTCACGTAATCCAGTCCAAGTACAATCACGACGACTCCATATTTTAGTTATACTAATCCTTATCCCTATATCCAATTCACCACAATTCAGTTCAAATAGCAATCCAAGATAACACACCTTCAACCCTAAGCTTACACACACTGTTCCATTCAATTAAGCCCTTAATTAGGTGTCCATGCCTACTATTAGTTAACATTATCACCCTTTACGGTTCCCCACTGACCTTTCCCCCGATTAGATTTAGCCCAGAACCCCAGAAAAACCCAAAATCGGAGAAATGCCCCGTGCCGCCTGGCGATTCAACTAGCCCCGCCAGGCGCTTCATCCACAAACCTAGAAATTGAAACAACCCTAAGCGTCGCCTGGCGGTCGGGAATGTGCCGCCAGGCGGTCCCCATTTCAGAACCCCAAAAATAGTGCAGAACAGATGAGTTGCCTGGTGGTGGTTCATCACCCGCCAGGCAGTTTCTGGAAATTTCCCAGAAACGCAGTATTCCAAGATTTTAACAGTATACAGGCACCATACATTAACATACATCACATCACAATATTATTTGAAGCAAAAACAGCGGAGTCCAGCTCCCCTAACCTGAAATTCCTTCGCTTAAATTGAATTGTTTGGGATTCTCCAATGATCACTACGTCTTCCCCTTCTTGATGTGGTCACTCAAACCTCACCAGAACCTCACTCAAACCTCACCAATCTCTCTGATTTTCGTGCTCTAATTCAGGTTGCTATTCCAGCTTGCCAAAACCTTCCCTATGGCCACTTTTTACCCTTTTAAACTTGGCTTTTAGTACAGTTTAATTACCCAAAACTCCCAACCTTTCATATTCAATTCAAAGCCAAAATGCCAAAAATAATGTTTTTAGTTTGGTTCTCCCAGGTTTGAACCCATAACCATTCAATCACAAAGTAATTACACAACCAATTCAACCAAGTCATGTTTCATGCTTAACAAATCCAATTCAGACATCATATCATACCAGAACATGATTACATAGATTTAAATAATAAAACAATAACACAAAAGTTAGCATACATAGGACTCGAACCCAAGTCCTCTCACACCATTTTAAGTACTCTAAACCACTTGAGCTAGTACTTTTCCACGTCATACCCACCATAATTTAATGCCATAATTATTTCCCCTCCCGTATTTACTAATTAATTATTTATTTAATTAATTAAATTCTACGGGTCTTACACTTCCAATTTAAATAATTCATCTTTTATATATAAACATTGTTCAACATTTCAAAAGAAACACGTTCGGCAATAATCAGAGGGGATTGCTGTTTTCAAATTTTAAAAATTTCATCTTTTGGTAATGCTTTTTTTGTTTTTTTACCGTTTTCACCATTTACAATTTAAATAATTCTTATTTTGTATATGATATTTGTTCAAAATTTCAGCAAAACCACGTTGGTCATTACTCAAAGGGAATTGTTGTTCTTAAATTTTAAAAATTTCATCTTTTAGTAACCCTTTTCACCATTTTTAATTTAAATAATTCATCTTTTATATATGAAAATTGTTCAAAATTTCAACATAACTACTTTGGCTATTACTCAAAGGGAGTTGGTGTTTTTAAATTTGAAAAATTTCATCTTTTGGTTACGCTTTTTTTAATTTTTTTTACCATTTCTACCGTTTGAAATTAAATTACTCATATGTTATATATAAAAGTTGTTCAACCTTTCAAAAGAAACACGTTGGACAATACTCAGAGGGGATTGGTGTTTTTAAATTTCAAAATTTTCCTTTTCTGGAAACGCTTTTTTCGTTCTTGTTACCGTTTTCACCGCTTAGAATTTAAATAATTCATATTTTATATAAGAAAATTGTTTAAAATTTCAAAAGAAACACGTTGGGCAATACTCTAAGGGGATTGGTGTTTTCAAATTTGAAAATTTTCATCTTTTTGTAACGCTTTTTTCATTTTTTTTTTTACGTTTTTCACTGTTTAGAATTTAAATAATTCATCTTTTATTTATGAAAATTGTTCTATATTTCAAAAGAAACACTTTGGCCATTACTCAAAGGGAATATGTGTATTACAATTTTGAAAATTTTCATCTTTTGGTAACACTTTATTTTTTATTACCCTTTTCACCGTTTACAATTTAAATGACTCATATGTTATATATAAAAATTGTTCAACATTTCCAAAGAAACACGTTGGCAATACTCAGAGGGGATTGGTGTTTTTAAATTTGAAAAATTTCAGCTTTTGGTAAGGTTTTTTTTTTTACCATTTTCAACGCTTACAATTTAAATAATTCATCTTTTATATATAAAAATTGTTCAACATTTCAAAAGAAACACGTTAGGCAATACTCAGAGGGGATTGGTGTTTTCAAATTTGAAAAATTTCATCTTTTCGTAACGCTTTTTTTGTTTTTTTTACCGTTTTCACCGTTTACAATCTAAATAATTCCTATTTTATATATGATATTTGTTCAAAATTTCAGAAAAACCACTTTGGCCATTACTCATAGGAAATTGTTGTTGTTAAATTTTAAAAATTTCATCTTTTAGTAACCCTTTTCACCGTTTTTAATTTAAATAATTCATCTCTTATATATGAAAATTGTTCAAAATTTCAACATAACTACTTTGGCTATTACTCAAAGGGAGTTGGTGTTTTTAAATTTGAAAATTTTCATCTTTTGGTTACGCTTTTTTTAATTTTTTTACCGTTTCTACTGTTTCAAATTAAATTACTCATATGTTATATATAAAAGTTGTTCAACCTTTCAAAAGAAACACGTTGGGCAATACTTAGAGGGGATTGGTGATTTTAAATTTCAAAATTTTCATTTTTTGGAAACGCTTTTTTCATTCTTGTTACCGTTTTCACCGCTTACAATTTAAATAATTCATATTTTATATAAGAAAATTGTTTAAACTTTCAAAAGAAACACGTTGGGCAATACTCAAAGGGGATTGTTGTTTTTAAAGTTGAAAATTTTCATGTTTTGGTGACACTTTTTTAATTTTTTTTAGCATTTTCACCGTTTAGAATTTAAATAATTCATCTTTTATTTATGAAAATTGTTGAACATTTAAAAATAAAAACATTGGGCAGTAATCAAAGGAGATTGGTATTTTTAAATTTGAAAAATTTTATATTTTGGTAACAATTTTTTCATTCTTTTTACTATTTTCACGGTTTACAATTTAAATAATTCATATCTTATGTATGAAATTTGTTCAAAATTTCAACAAAACCACTTTGGTTGTTACTTAGAAGGAATTGGTGTTTTTGAATTTGAAAATTTTCATCTTCTGGTAACACTTTTTTATTTTTCTTTTTTACCCTTTTCACTCTTAACAATTTAAATAACTCATATGTTATATATAAAAATTGTTCACATTTCAAAAGAAACAAGTTAGGCAATGCTCAGAAGGGATTTGTGTTTTTAAATTTGAAATCTTTCTTCTTTTGGTAATGCTTTTTTCATTATTTTTACTGTTTTCCACGTTTACAATTTAAATAATTCATATTTTATGTATGAAGTTTGTTCAAAATTTCAACAGAACCACTTTGGCCATTGGTCAAAGGGAAATCATATTTTTAAACTTGAAAATTTTCATCTTTTGGTAACATTTTTTGTCATTTTTTTTACCCTTTTCACCATTTACAATTTAAATGACTCATGTTATATATAAAAATTCTTCAAGATTTCAAAAGAAACATGTTGGGCAATACTCAAAGGTGATTGGTGTTTTCAAAGTTGAAAATTTTCAAGTTTTGGTAACACTTTTTTAATTTTTTTACCCTTTTAACCGTTTACAATTTAAATAACTCATGTTATATATAAAAGTTCTTCAACATTTAAAAAGAAACACATTGGGCAATACTCAAAAGGGATTGGTGTTTTTAAATTTGCAAAATTTTATTTTTTGGTAACGTTTTTTTCATTTTTTTTACTGTTCTCGCCGTTTACGATTTAAATAATTTATATCTTATGTTTGAATTTTTTTCAAAATTTCAACAGAACAAAATTTCAACAGAACAACTTTGGCCATTACTCAAAGGGAATTGGTGTTTTTAAATTTGAAATTTTTCATCTTTTCCTAACACTTTTTTAACTTTTTTACCCTTTTCACAGTTTACAATTTAAATGAGTCATATGTTATATATAAAGATTGTTCAACATTTCAAAAGAAACACGTTGGGCAATAGTCACATGGGATTGGTGTTTTTAAAGTTAAATATTTTCATGTTTTGGAAACGCTTTTTTCATTTTTCTTACCGTTTTTTCTGTTAAAAATTTTTCAATACTTCAAGAGAAACACGTTGGGCATTCCTAAGAGGGGATTGGTGTTTTTAAATTTCAAAATTTTCATCTTTTGGTAACGTTTTTTTAAATTTTTTTACCCTTTTCATCATTTACAATTTAAGTAATTCATCTTTTATTTATGAAATTTGTTCAAAATTTCAACAGAACCATTTTGGTCGTTACTCAAATGGAATAAGTGTATTACAATTTGAAAATTTTCATCTTTTGGTAACACTTTTCAATTTCTTTTTACCCTTTTCATTGTTTACAATTTAAATGACTCATATGTTATATATAAAAATTGTTATACATTTCATAAGAAACATGTTGGGCAATACTCAGAGGGGATTGGTGTTTTTAAAGTTGAAAATTTTCATGTTTTGGTAACACTTTTTTTTATTTTATTTTTACTCGTTTCATCGTTTATAATTTAAATAACTCATATATTTTATATAAAAAATGTTCAACATTTAAAAAGAAACACATTGGCTATACTCACAAACAACAACTCTTGTCTGTTCAACAAAACCCGACAAGAGCCCCACCCTTACCTATTCACCAAAACCCGGTAAGAGTGTCACTTTTTCCTAACCCTCACAAGCAACATTCCTTGCCTACTCAACAAAACGCGACAAGGACACTGTTACTAAGCTTAGACATAAAGAGTTAAGCATTAGAACTTCACCACAACACACAAGTTACAACCGAAACGCGTCAAGCTCACTCCTTAAGGGCCAAAATTCTTTTCAAAACCATTGCTCTGATACCAAATGTAACATCCCACCCGGATATTACGAATTTTAAATAAAATAAAATAATATTAAAACCTCATTTAATATAACTGTAATTCCCCAAAACGTAGGAAATTTAAAACTTTCATTCATCATAGAATAAACTTTAAAACCATAATTATAAGCTTCATTACAATCATCAAAGTCTAGTAATATAAAATATTACAATTTATTTAGAAACATAAAACATAAAACTCAGAAAACTCTTTTCTCCCATACTAGCCCCGCTCCGGCTCTATGCCTCACCAGATTCACCTACAACATCATCTACTCCCGTGTACCGTGTACACGATCATCGCCAAACACAAGCAAATAAGGTGAGCTAACAATTAAACAATCATATATATATAAAACATATATATACATACAAACACACCAAAGGAATTTCATCCTTTGATTCCATATCACATGGCCACCACCATGTTACCCGTGTTCTACGTCTTCTAATGAGTACCTCAAGATGTCTTGTTGCCACACCTACCAGCCACAACTAGTAGAGCACGTGCGGGAAACCATGCTACGGACCACACTCCGTAACGCCAGGTGGAGTTCCCAGTACGAATAACATTCGTAACGTCCTAAGACTATCAAACTTGTTGATCTCATACCAAGAAGGGCAATCTCTCTAGACCCGCCGTACGCACCACAACACGCACACTCACATCGGCAACACTCGCCAACCCGAGCCACAACTCAAGAATTCCTCGTGTTCATTCGTCATCCCAAGCCACAACTCAAGATATGCCATTCTGAGCCACAACTCAAGGAATGTCATGTGCTTAACCCCTATCCCGAGCCACAACTCAAGGGATACGTTCCGAGCCACAACTCAAGGAACTCAGCAAGCCGACCTTCGAGGTATCACCAAAGCTTTGTAGATCACTCACATACAAAGCAAACAAAGCTTATGCCTTTGCATCTTCGCCTGACACTGCTCTGGAGTCGCTAAGCGAAACTCGCTTCCAGACCACCTGGCAGGGGACACATGCCACCAGGCGCCAAACGCCTCTAATGCTATTGTTTCTGCAAGTATCACTTGGCAGAACAACCTTTACTTCCAAAAACACACAAAAAAAATATAAAATTGGCAGAAGCAAAACACACAAATTGCAAAGCTTATGATCCTTGATGATAGAAAAATTCCACTCTTTGGCACCTTCTTCTTTTTTCCATGTTCAATGGCTTTCAAATACCCTCTTAGCTCTCTCTTTTTAGTGTAGATTGATTAGAAGTATCAAAAGAACTCTACCTCACACTTAACTCCCTATTATTCTCACCTCCCACTCTAATTTTCAATGGCCTTAATCTTCTAGAAAGATAGGGTTTACTACTTCTTCCCATCCATGTCAAAAATAATTTAGCAAAAAGGAACTTTATTTCGCATAAGCAAAGTTTGAACACACAATTGCACCATTGTCAAGTTAATGCACAACCATTCAACCAATTCATGATTCGTGATAATTCCTATACATCTAGGAATTTATAATCACTCATCATGATTAAGAGTATCATTAAAATTAATAAACTATTAAAATAACATACAAAGGCATAAACTAGACTCGAACCTAAGTCTATTCATAATAACTAAGTAATCTTAACCACTTGAGCTAGTACTTTTCCACATCATAAACCCCAACATTAAATGATATAAAGGTTCCCACTACCCGCATTTATTAAATAATTATTTACTTAATTATTTAAATTTCTCGGGTCTTACACTTTTCGTTTGCTAAAACCTCTCAAATATCTTTTAAAATAAAGATAATCTTTACAGTGATTATGAATATTTAGAGAGATAGTTAGTTTTAAAAATATTTAACAAATATAGTTGGTTTTTAATTTATGATATAGTTAAATAAATTAGTTATTTAATGATATCTGATAAATTATCACCAAATAATATTTGCATTAATTTTCTAAATAAGTCATTTTCAATCCTGTAGTCCAAATTTGCTAGGAAATCCAAAAAGATGAATATTTGCACTTAAACCCCCCTTGTTTGACCAACTCTGACCAGTCTTTGTCCAGAGTTGACTATTTGACCAGCTTTTGAATGCTTGACCAGATTTGACTCTTTGACTATGCAATGACACACTAACACGTGGCATTCCCTTCTCTCTCCCAAAATTAAGGTTTTCACCTTTATCCTTGTTGTTGCCGCAAGTGCAATGATGTGAAGGATGGTGGTTTCACGATGGCTGATGTCGTTTCGTATCCGACAAGTTGTGAGGCTGACGGCGGCTCCTTTGTGTAAAAGGAGAAATTAGGGTTTCTCATGGGAGAGATGAAGATGGTGACGTGGCATCATTTGATTGGATGAATTTTGAGTTGCTAGATCATGACACGTGTCAACATGTGGTTGGATAGATTTGGAAGTTGAGGATTGCCACATGACATGATCTGGTTCAGGTTGGTTTAAGTGGTAGGAGGGGTGCAACTTAATATAAACTAGGAGTACATAACATGTTTTTAGGTGGTCCACTTGAAAGAGGGGGAGTGTATATGTAATTTAGGGGGTGCAAAAGTGATTTTTTCATAACTTGCTAATTTCAACTTTATTTAAAGGTGGTTTTTAACTTCAATCAATTTATTTTTCCACCTTAAATGAGCTTAATCTTAACTTCATTTGCATCAACAAACGTTAAAATATCCAAAAATAATTTATGCAGCTAAAAATCACTTTTTAAGACATTTTTATCTCACAAGCTCAAATAGCCTAATTATCAAAATTGTTAATTAACGCACTCATTTAAGCACTAAAATTCACTTAAATACCCAAAAATAAACATTAAATGAGGGCAAAAATACGCAGTCATCACATATACTCTTGGGACCCTCACTCATATATGATTTCTGTCAATGGTGTAACATCCCGTCAGGATATTACTGATTTAAATAAATAAAATAATAAAAAAAACATAAAGCTGTCGCATTTATGAATAAACCTCATTTCCCAAAAACGCGGGAAATTTAAATTTTATTAACCTCCAAGAATAAAAGCAAAATCCATAGTTAATAAAACTGAAATAACAACATAAAACCTCTCACAAGAGTTTACAAAATAGTTCAACTCGGAATAATACAAAAATGTATAAAACTCCCAAGCTTTCCCCACGCTCCGTGACTAAGCCTCACTGGCTCCACTTGCATCAACATCCTCTGCTTACGTGTACCGCGTACACGATCATCGCCAAACACAAGCAGATAGGGTGAGCTTATGAAAACAACATATATCATAACAAATATCAAATAACCAATTATACAGCTGTAAACTCTACAAGTACCAAGATACCATCTCTTACTCAATTCTCTAACATCGGGTCACAACCAGACCATTCGTGTTCTACCTCTTCTAGTGATTACCCCCAAGATAATTTGCTACCAAACCTATCAGCCACAACCGACAGAGCACATGCGGGAACCAATGCCACGGATCATACACCGTAACACCAGATGGAGTTCCCAATTACGAACATAGTATGTAATGTCCCAAGACTACCAAACTCGTCAGCCAACAATTGAGGAGGACAATCTATCTAGACCCATCCGTACTGGCCACAACCAGCACACTCACATCGGCAACACTCGCCAACCCGAGCTCAACCCAAGGGTTCCTCGTGTTCATCCGCCATCCCGAGCTCAACTCGAGGGATGCCATTCCGAGATCAACTCGAGGAATGTACGTGTTTAACCCCTATCCCGAGCTTAACTCAAGGGATACATTTCGAGCTCAACTCAAGGAACCCAACAATCTTACCTTTGAGGGAATGGAGCATGTAATACGCAAATGAGGAGAAGCTAAGATGTGAAGGCAGCCTATTGGATCGTAAATCGAGTGGAATCAGAATTGTAGGGGTTGGAATAAGGTTCGTAGGTGTTGAGGAAAATTCTGGGTTCTTGGAACTGTAGGAACCGCCTAGCGGCACCATATTGGCCGCTAGGCGCCACACCAGAGGTGCGTGGTGTGTTGATTCACGAAAATGCTATTTTTCGTACATTTCGCGTAACAGTAACCGCCGGGCGCCAGTCGTCTGATTCTGGGCGCTAGGCGCCACCAATTTTTCTGGTTCGCGCAGTTTTCGTAAAACTGCATTTCCCGATTCGTTAACCCTCCGATTTAGGTGAAATTTTGACAGGTGGTCCATAACATGTGGTTCTTCACTTTGAACGGTGGAGATTTGAGTTGGAGGTCAATAGCTAGAGATATACATTATTTAATATTGCTGATTTTGGAGTTTGTAAAATACATGAATAAGCCTTTGATGAGTTCAAGTAACTTCTAATGAAGCATAATTGGGTGCATGTGGTAAGTTAAATTCAG
>Ga0214544_1004153_pt1 | contig 29277 bp, 17 predicted proteins | sample CNSS3metaG_FD_160074 | JGI IMG/M metagenome (GOLD analysis project Ga0214544, IMG submission 160074) | Root nodule microbial communities from cowpea collected in UCLA plant growth center, Los Angeles, California, USA - CNSS3 | ecosystem: Host-associated > Plants > Roots > Nodule | place: USA...
ATCAAAACGCAGACTTTTATAACAAGAAGACGATAGAAGCTACTGGATGCCAGAATATACCTCCTCAGGAGTTGGCTCAGGATTTTTCTCGAGTTCAATTGGTCTACCCACCACCACATGCAGTGGATGTTTAAAGGGTATCGGAGATCTGAAAAGAGAAAGTATAACCCGTGTAAAACATTAGTGCCAGATATCCAACTTCTACGATGTAATTTAAGCTGCATACTGTAGATCAATGAGTGCTGTCCAAAAAACAATGATTCCATTCTACATAAAAAGTGCTAAAAGCTGATTGTAAAATGCATGCATCCTGCAAAACTTTAATTGAGTCCACCTTTTCCAGGTCACATTCTCAGCAAATATTTTAAGCCGAACCAGACAAAACTGACCTTCCATATTATGTACCAAACTGACTCTCAAATTGGTTTGACATTTTAGAAACGGTTTTTTCTATTGTTCCATCTTGTCGAATTTAATTCATTGAACAACCTCAAGTTTGAGTTAAGAAAATTAGCTTCGTTCATCATGCAACAAAGCCCCCTTGACTAGTAAACTGTTTGAACAACCTCAAGTTTGAATTAAGAAAATTAGTTTCATTCATCATGCAAAATCCCTTTGACTAGTGAAACTGAAAAATAGATGTAAATGAGATCACTGGCAGGTGGCAAGTTGACATTTAAAAGAAAAGCATACCCGAAAATTCCCCAAAAATATATTGGGGTGAACTTGACAGCCCTCGAGAAATTCAGAAATAGCTTCCCACCTGGTTTCCACCACTTATAGACATTTGACTGTAGCAAACACACCAAAAGGGAAGTGATAGTTTATTTGAATGAATAGAAAAAATCAGAAACATAAAGTAGCAACATTAGCAGATAAGGAAATAATACACAGCGACATTTTAGTTTTAACAGTTTTGTGCAGGTAATGTGAGACATAAATACCTGCCCAAAGCAGAAAACTGGAACCAGGGGTTTGCCCTTCTCCATTGCTATCCGGACAAATCCTCTCCTTGCTTTAAGAAAGGCAATCTAGAAAGCAAATGATTCTTAATATTGTTAACTTGCTTGAATACAAATTATATAAAGGAGTTTCATATTGCAAACCCATTTTATTTGGAACCCCTTTTCGGACTATTTTTACAAATAGTAAAACATCCTTTATTTAAAAAACAATCAGGCAATGTATAGCCACCAAATTATCAAACATATATGATGTACTGAATATATTCTATGCATATTTTTTTAGGCATTTTGTGATTTACAATGATTCAATTGCAAAAGCAACCATACAAAAGGACAAGGTGTTTAGATTGTAATCAGTGGGCCCATTGCTATAATCAAATTGAAATGACTTCACAGCCAATGTCAGATTTCAAATAAACAGGACTATGATCGCACCAGTTTCATGAGGCATATTCAATAAAATATTTCTTTACTTTACATTCTTTATAACAACCATCACAGTGTGCAAACGGGTATGACTTTGCTGCTACTGATAACACCCAGCAGTATCTTGGCTCATTATTGTACATTTATAAAATAGCCTAATGGCATTGCTGCTCAATAATTCTAACTATTTTTTTGTTGGTCATTGTATTTCTAACTTGCAAGTATAGTGCTTCACACTTCACATGCAAGCTTGATCACCCTTGTTCCTTAGGGTAGGGAGAATATGCATAATCCCCAATTATATAATCTCTCATATTTTACATTACTCAAATCTCAAGAATCAAGTACACCTTAAGAGTTATTGGCAAGTCATATTGCCATAGCTGAAACATTTCAGGTTAGTGATCCTAATATTAGATCTATAACATATATAAAATGAATCAAGAGAATGTAATTTTCCCACCTTTCCATCAAAATAGACATGAAATATCAGACGGGGAAGAAATAAAAGTGCTAGTTAAGACTATCAAACATGCACCATTCAAATGGCAATGTAGCCCAAGTGCTTGCATAGCAAGAGAAAATGCCTGCACCAAACATATTACTCCAATTTGACATCAGTTATAATATATCTAAAAGAATAAACATTTTCAGTTACCAAAACAGGATACAAATATATAAAAAAAATATATACTAAAGAGGAAGAGAGAAAAACATTGTACCTCAGAACCATGCTCCATGAGAAATGTTTCTTGAACTCCACCAGGTATTATGATACAACTGCAGCCAGCATCCAACAGAGAGGTAAACCTTTTCTTTGTCACTGGAGTCAGACCCAACCAAGTCCATATGTGTCTCAAAAATGGCGTGTAAAAAACCTAATTGTCAAGTGTGATAAGAAAATTTTTAAATTATATCCTCAATAAGCTTCTTACAAAACACGTCTACAAAAATCTTACCGCACTGCTAGCAAGAACTTTTATTTTGGGAAGAGGCATAAAACCCGTGTTGTCCGCTAATGCAACAACTCCTATTGGCAAAACTGAATGCGGTTCATAGCCAAAAACTGCATGAAGAGACATACTGTAGTAAATATTGATGAACTACAAACAATAAAACACAGATAAATTAGAAATCATCACCATAGAGATATGCTAGCTTAAAACTTGCAAACATGTTTCAGATCTAGCTTTGGTAAAGGATAAGAAATAAATCGGTTCATTCAGGACACTACGTCTTATTTATGCAACGTTCAATCTCTAAATGAATAATTATTTAATTTCAAAATGAATACTCGCATAAATCTGTTTAGAACAATATCAGCACTATCACGTGGCCTATCCACTCCTCAAACTAGATAGTTCTTTTTCTTGGTACAAAGGGAAAGAAAAAAGACAAAGAACAGAAAGCAACAAAGCTAGCTAGAAGAAACTTGATCCCCCAAGCCAGAATCCAAAGCTTTCAGGTGGTGGAATAAAAAATTCAGCCATCTTCTGATGAGCTCTCATACCAGCAAGGGCATCAGCGACACCAAAAGTAGCTACTTCTAATTGCAATTTCTAAATAAAAACATATTATTAATGTCAAACCTTGATTAATCATATTCATATTTGTCTACACATTTAATTGATTTTACAAATTAGGATACTCAAACACTAACACTATAACTAGTTGTGAAGATAACATTGATTGAGAATATGCAACTATAAAGTTTTAATTGAAAGAAAAAGAAAATATTTACTGTTCCAAAAGTAAAAAAAATACAAAAACACTTCAATACATGTTGTTTTGAGCAATTAGAAACATTTAGTAACGTGTATTTAATTAAACACTTCAGTAACAAGTTTTTATTTAATTTAACACTGCTTAACAGCCTGTTGCCAGAACCCTTCAAGAAATCAAAACGCAAAAACAGTTAGCCAGCAATTAAGACTTCCAGTACTACCACTCTATCTAGAATGATCTCCTTCAACCATTTTAGGTTATAAGTTACACTTTTCCGGCAATCTTCACCTACCATTATGAATGAAGCAACCAAGCAAAGGGTAAGGCAATCCCCTCTCTCAACGTTCCTAAATCAATCCCTCACTTTTACAATCACCCTTTTTCATTGTATAAAAACCACAGAACAAACTTACCCAAAAAAGAATCTGTTTAAAGTATCTTGCCAATTTTAGACAAAACAAAAAAAACTATACGTAAATATATGTGTGTGGGTATAAGTCAAAAGGTTGTTCCCCACTTATAATAGAGCACTATGAGTGATCTGATAACAGTACTAGGACGTGACTCAATCTCAAAAGTTAGCTCCTGAGGTGAAGTTTGTCCATTACATAAACAATTTTGGTCGTCTCAGTATCATTATCACGGGTAAACAATCTCCATTAGAAGGGAACAAATTGCAAGTGAGAAAAAAGATGCACTTTCATCCAAGAAAAATCTTCAGAAGTCAAACTTGAGTTAGGAGTAAGGGACAAACCATAAGCACGATTGGGATGAAAGGCCTTCATATCTTCCACATGAAGAATGACGGGAAAGTAACTGCAAACGTGCTTGCATATGTACCTGAAACGCACCCAATTTTCTTTTTCTGAAAAAAGACACATTTTATTCGAGCAGAAAAGCAAGAGACTCAAACCCAGTGTCACAAGAGAAAAAGAAAATACAAAAGTTTATATTAAGTTAATCACCGCCTTTGATATAAAATGTTCATGCTATAAACAGAAACAAGTACCTGGCTAATTTTCGACCGAACTTGCTATTTTCATCAATAGGAATCAGCATCAACACAAGAAGCAAACCTATAAGCCTGAGATAACATAACATAACATAACATGAGAGGGGCCTCTTTCTTAACCTCATTCAAGGGAAGAGTAATATGAGAGAGAAACGAACAAGAGTGCTTGGCTGAGAGAGAGGACGAGAAGCGCGAGGAGAATCAACCCTGCGTTGAGATGAAAGGTTCCGAGCCACAGCGCCAGGGCAAAAATCGTCTTCAAATAGTTCGATGAGGCGTCACCGAACTCCTCGTCCCCCCTGAACACTTTCTCCCCCTCCGCCGCCGCCTCTCCGACGGAGCTCCGCCGTGGTTGGTCATTGGCCACCGCCGCGCGCTGCATTGTCTGATAGGAGGCCGTAAGAGAAGGAGGAAGCGTTGTCTTATGAAGGAAGGGAGGGGCTTGGGGTAAATTAGGGAAAGTGTGAGGGGTAAAAATGTCATGTGGGTTGGTCTCGGAGTTTCCATCGACTTCTTGTCTCGTGCATAATTTGTTCTTATTTTATTTTTTTTCAGTTTCTTAAGATAAAGCTGTAGAAACATATGCTCATTCATGGCACATGGAAAGGGGTTTCTTGTTTCTTTTTTTTTTCTTGTTATTAATTTATTATGATTATTTGTGATTGGACAAAACCATTTTTTATCTGAAGAAGGTTAACAGTGAAAATTAATGTTCAGTTGTTTTTGATGGCAGAAAAAGAAGATGATTGTTACTTTTCAGAAGATGAGATGATAAAATGACTAGTTCCACTTCTGTCACTGGGAGTTTCATTTGAAAAAGCAATTGATTTGGTTTTTTCAGCCTATCCAAAAATTGTTCCACCTTAAATTAAAAAACATATATTTTAAAATCAAAACGTAAAAAAAACACAACATTCGTAGTACTTCTAGTTTGTTTCGTTTCATTTCATGTTTCTTATATTTTAGTTTTTTTTTTTACTTTTAATTTTTTGTTTTCTGTTTGTTTCAATTAATTATTGTACTAATGTTAGGATTTGTTGATTATTCACGTTGATATTTTTCTAATTGAAAAGTAAAATAAAAATAGTTGAAATTACATTTTATTATATTTGAATAATATGTAATTATAGCATAACGTAAATAATCAATACTTACAAATTAAATTTTAATAAAGTAATTTAATATATGTTTAATTATTCGGATAATACTTACCTTAGTAGGAATGTGTTAATTTGGTATCCGCTTGAAAAAAGTTGTTAATTGCGTTTTCACTTCTGAAAAAATGTCTCAATTAAGTCTTTTCGAAAATAATAATTAATGCACACGTGTCACTCTCTGATTTTTTTTAATTTTTTTTAATTTTTTTTTGCAAAACTTTTTTGGTTGTCACGTGTAAAGTCTCTGTTGTGACACGTGGCAATATCATCAGTGTCACATTGACAGAATAATGTCACGTGTGACAAATGTCATTGTACTGATTTCAATTTAGTAATTATATATATATATATATATATATATATATATATATATATATCATTGTTTCAAGTTAGTCCATACTTCTTTGGTTCAATTTTGTCCCAATTTTAATTAATTATAAGTATATTTTTTAATTTATATTTTTTATAAGATTAAAACTAATTAAGTATACATATTTTTACAAAATTAAATACTTATATTTATATTAAAATTTAGTGATAAAAAAATACATTGACAAGATATAGGTTAATAATATACAATAACGTAATATGCTAAAAAGTTATTTTTAATAAAAAAATATTACTATAACATTTATACAAATAATAGATTTGGTCTTCAATTTGATAGAGACAATATTGCTATATTTTTTTAAAAAAGAAAAAAGTGGATGACTATATTGTTTTATTAGTATAACATTTTTTACCACTAAGTTTTATTGTAAATATCAATATTTAATGTTGTAAAAATATTTATACTTAATTACTTTTAATCTTATGAAAAAGCGTACTTCAATTATTAAAACAAATTGAAACAAAATTGAACCAAAGACACAAAAATGAGGACTAAATTGAAACAATTATATATATATATATATATATATATATATATATATATATATATATATATATATATATATATGGGTACTAGATTGAAATCAGTATAATGACATTTGTCACACATGGCATTATCCTGTCACATGGCACTGACATTGTCATGTGTCACAAATAGAGACTTAACACGAGCAACAACAAAAATTTGTAGAAGAAAAAAAAAGAAATAGAGAGTGAAACGTGGTGTGCTTAAATTATTTTTTCCTTAAAGATACCTAATTGAGATACTCTTTCAAAAATGGGGACACAATTGACAATTTTTTGTCACGGGTACTAAATTGACACATTTCTACCAAAATGGATATCATTTGAGTAATTAAACCTTTAATATAAAAATATAAAAATATAATACTATTTTTAATTTATATAATTAGTATTAATGAACCAATTAAAGATTTAAAAAAATATTTATAGAATTTATTTAGAAAAAATATACATAAGTTTTTTATCACTTAAATGCTAGGATTATCTACTTCTTTTATTTTTCTTCCAATAAACAAGAAATAAAACAATTAAAAGTTACAAATCAAAATGCATACAAGTTTAATATTAATATAATATTTGATCATGTGAAACATATTGTCTGTGTATATATAAAATATGTAAAATATATATGGGTTAAGTAATTACAGATTTGTAAGCTTTTGAAAAAATAATTGCACTTTAATGATTAATTATTAAGAGTGTATAACTGTCACGGAAGTATGAAATTGATGGGTCATGGTTGTGACGTGCTAGACTCAGCAAGTGACATGCATCAAATCAATTAAGTCTACTTTTCCTTCAAAACTAATTTATAATTTATACCATCTTATTTTCTTTCCATGCTTCACCCTTAACTATCAGTCACATATATTATATTAATTGTATAAATTATAATTACAATATTTCAACATTTTTCTGTGTCTTTTTACTTTTATTTTTAACCTTTTAAACTCAATTATCATTATTTTATTATTTTTTATTGGTCAAGCAAAATTTTCTCTTCTTTCAATTTTTAATTTCCATTTTCTTATTTTGGTTGTTGACAGGAAGTTTTTCTTCCTCCATTAAAGCCAAAATAATGAATCTTTATTCAGTTAGTTAGGTGCAAGTAATGTCTTTGTTTTGTGAATTAAGTATTATTTAAGTTTTTGAAGTAATTCCCTGAAGTAATATAAAGTTTCATTTAATTTTTACTCTAATTGTAGATCTCACTCTAATATAATAAATAACTTCTGCTCTCCATAATTATATTTAGCGAAAGAGACTTCAAATATGACTTTTTTTTTAATATTTTGAAAATCTAGACGGTTCTGGTAGAACAGTCCATTTTTCAATGGCGGAAAACTTATTTCTTTATCCAATGCAAGATCTTGGATCTTATAAGTTTAATTACTATTTTATTAGATTTATATAACATATGTTCAAAATTGGCGTTATAATCTATGTCATGGTCACCGGTATTCTTTTCTTTTTATTTTTTTTTTAATTTATTTTCATATGTCAGGATGTATATAACGGTGTCATTATCAGGTGTTAGTTTATTCTTTTAAATTTAGTTTACGTAAAGAAATAAATAAAATAAATTTTGTGTTGTATTTTATTTTGTTGAAAAGAAAAATAAGAATATATATATATATATATATATATAAGGAAGTATTTATATTTAATATATATAATTTTTATAATTACGTTATTAATTTTATAATAATACAAAAGTGTAAAATTGTTTCTATAATTCAGTTATTTTAATAATTAAAATATTTTTTCATGATTTAAAATTTCTAATATTTTTCTACAAGTTGGAGAGTGAATATCAAGAACTCTCAACTTGTGCTTTATGGTAGAGAAAACTTCTTTTCCTAATAGTTTAGTGAATACATTGATAAGTTGTTCAGTGAAAGATACATATTTTGTTGCAACTGAACCATCTTGAATCTTATCATGAATGAAGTGACAATCTACCTCTATTTGTCTAGTTCTTTCATGAAATATCGGGTTAGCCGCAATGTGTAAGGCAACTTTATTGTCATAATACATCAATGCCAGTTTAGGATGTAATATCCGTAAATCTTTCAACAATAATCGTAACCAAGTCAACTCACAACAAGTACCCGTCAATGTTTTATATTCAGCTTCTGCTGAGGATAGAGAAATTGTTTTCTATCTCTTTGTTGCCAAGAGACGAGGGAGGATCCCAAAAAAACACAACAACTTGTAGTTGATTTTCGAGATACAAGGCTACCTCCCGAATCTGAATCACAGAAAACGTGCAAAGATAAATTATTTTGTGAAAGAAAAAATCGACCTTGACCTAGATTATTCTTTAAATATCATAGCATAGGCATTGCAACTTTCATACGAGGCTTGCATGAATCTGTTTAGTATGTGTACTGCATAGGTGATATTAGGACGACTAATTGTCAAATAAATTAAGTGACCAACAACTCGCCTATATATTGACGGGTCCTTAAATAATTCCCCTTCATCGAAAAACTTTGTTTTTTGTTCCATGGGAAAATCCACGGGCTTAGCTCTAAGATACCCACCATCTTTGATAATTTCCAAAGTGTATTTTCTTTATGAAATAAAAATACCTCAATACCTAAGAAAAACTTAAGATCACCCAAATCTTTTATCTGAAAATGATTGTGTAGATATTGTTTAAGACTAATATTGCAATAGGGTTATTGCCAGTTATGAGAATATCATCGACATAAATCAACAAAATTGTAAATGACTCGCCTTTTGCACATGTAAACAGTGAGCAATATGATTTTGATTGAATAAAACTAGCAGTTTGAATAGCTGTAGAGAATTTTACAAACCATTGACGAGAAACTTATTTTAATCCGTATAAGGACTTGTTGAGGTGACACACAAGATTCTCCCTCTGTCGTTGAAAAGCTGGAGGAATGGACATATAGATTTCTTTGGAAAGATCACCATGAAGAAAAGCATTATGGACATCAAGATGATGAAGAGACTAATGTTGAGTAGCAACCAAAGCTAATAAACAGCGGACTGTGACCATTTTAGCAATAGATAAAAAAGTGTCAAGATAATCGATACCTTCTAGTTGTGTATATCCTTTTGCAACAAGATGTACCTTATACCGTTCAAGATAACCATCAGATTTGCGCTTGATTTTATACACCCAACGACAACCAATAGCTTTCTTTCCAAGAGAAAGAGTTGTAATAAACCATAGCCAATTCAGATTGCATTGCCTCTTGCCAATGAGTGTGAAAAACAACTTGTTCATAACATGTAGGTTCAATATCATTAGTAATAGTAGCAATAAAGGACCGATGTTGATGGGTATAACGATCATAAGAGATAAAATTGTAGAGAGGATACTATATACCTTTATTTGGAAAAGATAAGGAGGGTGACAATAGACCAGGAGACACTACCTGATTGCAAATATAATCGCGTAAAGTTGAAAGAGGACCATGAGATCGTTGAGAATGACGTAAGGGAACCACATGTGGGGAATCAGCGGGAGACACAATTATGTTTTCTGTAGGTGGTGGTAGAGTGTATGAAAGAGCCGCAGACAGAGGATTATTTAGAACAACATTAGGTATGACAAGGTCTATGGTGGTGAAAGAAGTGTCAATGGATTCATACAGAAAAATATCCTCATAGAAGACAACATTATGACTAGTGAAGGCTTGGTGAGTTTCGAGATCATATAACTTGTAAGCCTTTTGGCCAAGAGGATAACCAAGAAAAACACATTTTTAGGCACGAGGAGCAAACTTATGAGAAACATGAATATTAGTAGCATAAGCAAGACATCCAAAAACTCGAATGTGTGAATAAGAAGGGATTTTACCATATAGGCACTCAAAAGGTGTTTAACGTGATAAAAGAGGTGTAGGTAACCTGATAATAATATGAACAATAGTGGAAACATATTCTGTCCAAAAGTGTAAGAGAATATGAGCTTGAAAACAAAGAGTGTATGCTAACTCAAGGATATCTCTATGTTTACGCTCGATAACTCCGTTTTTTGTTGTGGTGTGTAAGTGCAAGAATGTTGGTAAGTTGTTCCTTGTTGTGTAAAAAAATCTCGCATAGAAAAAAATTTCCTTCCATTGTCAACTCGGAAATTGGCTATATAGGTGTTAAAATAGGTTTTGAGAAAATAGAAGAAATTGGTAAGGAGAGTTGGATTTCACTTTCATTATGCATGAAAAAATCTCAAGTGAAGCAAGAAAAATCATCCACAACAGTAAAAAAATATCATACACTAGAAAGATAAGAAACTTTATATGGTCCCCAAATATCACAATGAAATAATTCAAAAGGTTTAATGGAAAAAATTGAGCTATTTGGAAAATAAATGAGTGTATGTTTTGCAAAAGTACAAACATCACAAATTTTATTTGACTCTAAAAAGAGGTTTAACAAAGTTTTAGCCATGAAATCCAATCTAGATGGAGATGGATGTCCTAGTCGTTGATGCCACAAGGTAGTAGAAGTGTTTGAAGAAGGAGATGACTTGGTGACATGGGCTGCAAGTGATGGAATGAGAGTGTGTGACCTATTTGATGTCATTTGCATCCAAGTAATAGAGTCCACCTTGTTTTTTACCCAAGTCAATTGCCATTCTCGTCATTAAATCATGTAAAATACACTCAGAAGGAAGAAAAGTTATTGAACAATTTAAATCTCTTGTGACTCGACTTACTGACATCAAATCTTCTTTGCAAGATGGTACCCCAAGCACATTTATTTAAACAAACAAATGGACTTAAAGGTAAAGTTCTAATAGAGATAATAGGGGTTTGGTTACCATTTGGCCTAACTGGTGGTAAAGAAGTGTTTTCTTTACTGTTGACAAGCAAGGTCTGTGAAGAAATAATGTGATCAGTGATCCACTATCAATTATAAGTTAGGGTGGTAATAAACCTGAAGGAACATTGGCGTTGTTGACCTTAGGATTAGTTGACGGAGATGATGCATTACCCTGCATAATAGACAACATCATTGAAGTTGTAGTTCAGTTAATCCATTCATTGTGGACTGCAATTGTTGCATCAATGGATTCGTTGTGACATTATTTGCTGAAAATTGACTATTCCCATTGGACTTAGAATAAGCATTCTGAGTGACTCCATGTCATGGGTGCTCATGAGGATAATTGTGTAGCTTCCAACATGTTTATTTTGTATGATGATCTCTATCACAATGAGAGCAATGCAACGACTTTCGATTAGATGAATTAAAACAGGAAGGATGACCTTGTTTGCGTCGAACAACAAGGGTTGTTAGTTCATTCTTTTGAACAACCATGGCTAAAGCTTCTATTGTGTCACTTCTGGTGTCCAAATGTCGTTATTTTTCTTCTTGAATGATGGAAAAATAAGCATGTGTAACATCAGGCAATGAATTCATTGAGAGAAGTTGGCCACCAGTGGCGGAACTTGGACAAAAAATTTGAGGGTGCCAAATTATATTATATATATATATATATTAGTTAAAAAAACTCTTCATTTATTCTAGTTAAAACAAGTACACAAAATAATAGAATTCAGACAAAATATGACTATCATTCGTTATTATATCATGATACCAAACCAAAAATATCATTTTAGATAAGCCCTTCGTACCTCATCAATTTGATTTCGCGAGTATTGTGAAATTTGATGAGACTTTTCCCGGATTGCGTTCTAATGAATTTTTAAATTCATTATATGTAACTCTAGAAACTTTAGAGATTTATTTTTCATTGTCTTGAATTCTTGGTTCTTATAAAATTTCTCAAGTTTAGTTAACGTAGATGCAATTTTTGTTCATCTTTATCACAAACTTTCCTCCTTAAAAAAATAGAATTAATTCTTTTACTCTTTATCATAATCTTTCTAATATAAATTTATCATCTCTCCTGTATAAATTCAAAACTTTAACCATAGGCAGGAAAACACAAAATCTCTAAATTTCATAATTAGAGTTATACTAATTTGGAAAAAAATTATAAGTAGGGTTCATACCAATTTAATAAAAGAATCCCTAAAATCATAATTAGGGTTTATACTAATTTGGGATAAGCATTTTATGAAGAATCATAAATCTAACATACATAAATCATTATAAGATACTAACCTTGATATGTGAGAGATCATGCAAAGATGTATATTTCAATCTCAATCTGTGTTCTCCAACCTCTGTTTCCAATCTATATATTCGTATATTTTTTTCTCCTCATACACTTTCATAATAATTTACATGGTAGAAAAATTTTATAGCAAAAACAAAACCGTAATCTCTTTTATAAATCAATGTTTCCATTACATTTTTTATTTTATTTTTATTATTATTTTCCATAATATAAACTTAATATAAATAATATATAATTATAAATTTTAAAAATATATAAATATATATAAAAAAAAAATCCAACAAATTTTTGGGGAACCGTGGCTGCCCCTGTCCCTTTGATGTTCTGTCCATGTTGGCCACAGATAGTATTATAAGAGTCATTCAACCTCATAAGAAATTGCATCAATTTGTGCCTTTTATTGTTTGCTCCACAAATGCAAGTTGCATTATTAGATGAGCCTAACTCATCCCATACTTTCTTTAACTTCGTGTAATAGGTTGTGACTGTCATTTGATCTTGAGCCAATCAAGCAATGTCTCTCTCAATCTGGAAAATTTGTGGTTCATGACTTTGAGAGAAGTGATTTTGAAGATCTTCTCAAACTTCATGAGCATTGTTTGTCATAGAAAATAACATTATCTACAATATCAGGTGTCAAAGAATTAAAGATCCAAGATAATAACATGTCTTTGCATTTTTTTCATGTTGCATATTCTTTTGGTTTGTCTCTCGCAGAGGGTGCCTTGAAAGAGTTCCATCAACAAAATTCAATTTGGATTTTGCATTTAAGGAGATGATTATGACTCTATGCTGAGTCGAAAAGTTATCTTCATCTAGAGATTTTGAAACAAGGACCATTTCGGGATGGTCAAAATGATGGAGAGTATAAGAACTATTAGAATTTGGTTCTTTTCCATCGTTAGCCATGGAAGCCAGGATAGGAAAAAAAAGGAATGAATTATTGAGCACAAGATCGTTCCTACTTAAAGAAAACAAATCAAAGAGGAATTTTGTTCTATATCTGATTGGAAGGAAAATTATGGATATATACAAGAGAGAGTATGTATGTATAATTAATATATACAATCCCTACAGTTACGCTATTATTCCTATAATAATGCAAAACGTGCAAAATTGTTCATGTAATTTAACTATTTTAATAATTAAAATATTTTCTCATGATATATATAATTTCTAACTGTTTCTATATTTATTTTTTTACTCAATTAAGTCTCAATTTTGCTTAGAGTTAGACAATATTGTTCCGATTCAAATGAGACCAAATTAATTATAACTTATATGTTTATGTTAAAATAATTTTTTAGAACTTATACGTCAAATTATTATATATAAATATTGAAACTAATTATATTTTTTAATTTAAATTAAAAGTTACCTATTTTAAGCTTATAATTTTTTACAAATTTTGATAAAAATGTTTTTTGTCCATCTTGTTTCATCTCAATAAGTTAATATTCACATGAAATTTAAACTAAATTATTAATATATTTTACATCTCTTAATTTAATTTGTGTACTAAATTCAATTTTATAAAATAAATAATATTTTTTTACAAACTTTTATAAAGTACATCAAGTTTGGTAATTTATTTATTTTAATTATTAAGTAAACTGAATTCAATTAACTTTTAAGTTAGTTAACTTGAACAAATTAAACAAGTTTTATATTTTAGGCAAAGTTAACAACATTGTTTAATTTAAAAAAATAAAAATTAAATATAAGAACCCATTGTCACATAATACACAACACTAACCCTTACACGTAAAAAAAAAGAAGTAAAAAGATTAACAAAAATATATAAATAAAAATAAAAAATACTATAAACTAACACGTAATATTGACAAAGATGGCATTGTCAATTCAATACCATTTATACAAATCTAACATAAAAGACTAAATTAAATCTATTAATATAAAATTGAACTTAATTATAAAAAAGAAGATTAGTACTAAACGAATCATAACAAAATTTTTTTAACCAAAATAATAATTAAACTAATCTTATTCTTAAGATTTTTGTCGAAAATCTACTTCTAAATATGTTATAGACCATGGCTAGCTATTTCAATTTATTAGTGCAATTAAATATAATTTTGGAGTCTGATTGTTCTTGAAATGATTAAAGTGATGCATTGTTATGATTTGTTGGTTTTGAATTTGTGTTTAGTATGAGAAAATTAAATGATGTTAGTTTTACCATGAAATTAAGGTTTATATTTTTTTTCTTTGTGCATTTTAAACTTACAAAGGTGAATAAATTAATTGTTTAAAGAATTTAGTTTATTTATAAAGATTTTGCAGAAGTCCTGATTTACATGAGATTCTACTTGGTGGATATCATCCAAAAGGTAAGGTTTCACTCACAAACTTGATTCGTCTAATATATTCTAATGCGTTCAATGAGTTTTTTAAATTCGAAAAAAGAGATTAGAATTTGTCTAGCAAATGCACACTATGATAGCACTTCATATTTTCCTAGTTAAATCCACTCAACGAATTACTCTGTTTCATAATATTATATTTAATTAAGACATATGTATTAAAAAGTTTATTTTTATGATTAATTATATACACTAACATGTTGTGGTTTGAATAATTATGAATTTGTATTGAATGAATAGAATCATTTTATATTAAATCAATTCAAGTTAAGTATTTGAGATGGTATTCTGACCAATTTGTGATTTGTATGTATTAAGTACATGATACCTTTATGATGCAAGTTAGAATTATTTTAGTTTAGTCCAACTCTAATGCAATTTAGTTCAATTTATTTAAATTATCATACAATTTAGTATTTTAAAATCACTTCTAAAATCTAATTCATCTTTAGCAGTTCAATTTATAATAATTTAATTTAATTTAATTCATATACATTTTGGTGGCCTCTAAACACTGACATATACTTGGTGTCCATGCAACAACTAATATCAACAAAATTTACAATAGTAGTTTTTTCACTTAGAAAATTAATGTGTCTATTCTACTCAAATTTGTAAAAAAATTTACCGCTGTACTCCAAAGGTTGTAATTTAAAAGTATAAATCAATCCGAATGATTATATATATATTTTTAGTTGGAGGATTCAAATGCGAGACTTATAAAGAAAATTAGGCACTTAGACTAAAGGAGGTTGGTCTTGTCATAAAATTTTCAATTGAAGATTTGTATATCCGGCTTTAGCTTTATTTCGTTCAAAGAGATCTTTAAGTGCTTCCACAAATTGATTGTGTACTCGGTCAACCTAAAACCAAATATAAATGATGTCAAAATCCATGTTAGAGTTGTGCATTGCAAACATAATTTTGAAAATCTTTACTCAAACATAGCCAAACAAAAATTGATCTCTACAACTCAGATTAGTTGATATATCATTATAAGTTGGTAGTGTTAACTGTTTATGTTTTTAATTAAGTAGTTTAAGGATTTATTAATATAAATTATTGACCTGTTTTTTAGAAAGAGTGAGAGCTCCGGTAACCACCCATGCATAGTGGTAGACAATTTTTCAACTTTTATTTTCATGTTTATATTAAAACAGATAAGCCTACTATATGTCAACCAAGACAGGGTGAATTGGTATTTCAAGAGATTTTCTACATTTTAAAATATTCTTGAAATATTTTTCCAATCTTTATCAATGCTCCAACCAATTTACTAATGTTGTATTTATGGATTAATTTAAGCAATTAGGAATAACATAAAAGATAAAAGAAAGAAGAGAAGACAACAATTTTTATACTAGTTTGATTTAAGATGAATCTACGTCGAATCTTTTTCTATGCAACCTAAGCTTAGAAGGTTTACACTAAATCAATAGAGATCCAAGACTTACAAGATCACCTAAATAATCCTAGACTCTAAAGACCCAAGAACTTGATTCACCAATCAAGAACTCCTCCTAGATGCAATGCTTTACACAATTGCAACTAGACATTCACCTACTCAGTGAATAACAATGAAAAGAAATGCAATTCAAGAAGAAAAGGAACTGAGTACACCTATTGTTATGCAGAAATCACAATTAGTCCCTAATGCCAAGCTTGATCTCCTAAGATTAACTCCATCCTTAATTTCTTTGAACATCCAGCAGAATAATCTCTCAAGAAGTCAATAATTCTCTTTTCTCAATCTCTCAAAACAGGTCTTATGTTTCGTGTGTTTGAAAAAATGAATTTTTCTAGTGAGATTAATGGATTAAGAATTTTACCTAATCGATTATCTTGATTGAATTTTGATTGCAGTAGCTGCAGTGCATTTCGATAATCCATTAAATAAGTTGCTAATCCATTAAGGACTTCTATAACACTTATATTTATGCAATTTAGGATTGAATGGGTTGATCTCAGTTGTTACAGGCTTGACTTACATTGATCATAGGAATGCACTACCTATTTATATGAATGGTTACACCTATTTCTAGTGAGAAGGCTTGATCATTGTGCATGACTTTAGACATCATCAAAACTTCAATTTGAGTGGGTATGATCCCCTTTCAATAGTTTACTCCTATATAAATGTAAATTTTGAATAACACAGTAAGCTCTAATTCAGAAAAAAAAAAGCCTTTACATATTTTTGTTCACATTTGGTATTAGAGCTCATTTCACAGCGACCTAAACCAAAATATATAGTGTGTGAGAGTGAGTCAAACACGTGGGGAGAATCTGCATCAAAACAACTGTGTAGGGTGAGTGATACACACAAGTGAGCTACGAGTGTTTATAGGAATCATCTGCATCAAAACAATTGGGTAGGGTGAGTGATACACCACGTGTTTAAAGGAATCATTTAGGGATGCTAAATCAATGAAGTACGTTCAACATGCTATTTCAAATTTTGATGTGCATTATGATCACTGGCCAAGCTTATGGAGAATTTCCTTTGCTCCAAAGAGTATTGACCTTTGGTGGAATATGGGATTGACATGATACCAAACAAGGCAAATGCTTCAAAAGCAGAATGCAAAAGGATGGATGGAAAAACAACAACACAAGGATTTAAAGATAAAGAATTATCTCTATCAAGCAAATGATAGAGAAATTCTCGAGGACTTTGAAATGCTACAAATGAAGGAGGGAGAATCAATAAATTCATACTTTGCACAAAATTTGAAGATAGCCAAAAGTATGAAAGCGGTTGGGGAAAATATGCAAGACAAGTTCAATTATGTGGTGTGCTCCATTGAAGATCCCACAATATGGATACTATGACTATAGACGAGATGCAAAATAGTCTATTATTAGTTCGTGAACAGAGAATGACAGTCTCAACAAAAGAGAAGTGGGTTATGCAAACTATGGTTGATGAGAAAAATGGAAGAGGTAGAGGAAGATGGAGAACTAGAGGAAGGGACACACAAGTATTTAAAATGGATGAAATTGAATGTTTAAGATGTCATAAGTTTAGGCATTTTCAATATGAATATGTGGGAGAAGAAGAAAAACTATGTTGAAACAGAGGATAAAGTAGAACAAAAGGATGAACTCTTGTTAATGGCCTTAGTCGAATACAAAGAAGGAAAAAAGATGAGTGGTTTTTAGACTCGGGTTACAGCAATCACATAAGTGGCAATAAGGAGTGGTTCTAAGAGTTAGATGAGAATTTCCGACACAAGATAAGTTAGGTAATGTATAGCCGTGAAGGGGAAAGACAATGTTTGAATGGTTGTGAATGGAATTATACATGTAGTCACACATGTATATTATGTTCTTGAACTTAAGAACAATTTATTAAGTCTTAGGCAACCTTTTAAGTATAACAATTCAGAACAACAAATGCAACGTTGTTCATCTAGAGAGAGGGTTGATTATGGAGGTACAAATGAGTGCAAACAAAATGTTTGTGCTGACAACAATTGTGGGAGATAATTCCCAATTGTGACATAACAAGCTCAGGCATTTAAGCTATGATGACAACAACTCTTATCTCTAAGCAAATGGTGATGGGGTTGTCTTCTATCACAACTCCTCAAAATCTATTGTCTAGCAGGAAAACAACACACATCCAAGTGGTTGCCATTGATTCATGCGGATTTATATGGGCCTATTAAGCCAACATCAAATTTTATTGATGATCTTTCACGTAAAACTTGGATGTATTTCTTAAGTGAGAAATATGAAACTTTTCTCTCTTAAAAGGAGTTGGTGAAAAAGGAGAAAGCATGATATGATATGAGTAAATATTTTGATGTTAAATTTTATCTTTTTAAGAAACCTTGTCAAAGAAGGAAGTATCAAGTTGAGCTAATGGAGATCTTAGAATCAAGTGACTGATGACATTCAAACTAGAGCCATTTGTGAAGTTGAGACATAATTAAAGCGTAGAAAATAAACTAATGCTTGTTTAGACATTTAGTTTAAGAAAGAGATTGTTTGGCGGTTTATTTATGTTGTTTATATTTTTAATTAATTAGTTTTAAGATTTAATAATATTAGTTCAATTATTAATTGTTCTTTAGAAAGAAAGAGATAAAATATAGTTCCTGTAACCACTCATGCATAGGGATGGCAACGGGTCGGGTCGGTCACGGATAGTGCCTACCCGCAACCTGACCTGTCAAAAAAAAAATCCATCCGCTACCCGCTCGTTTACCTTTCAGGTATCCGCTTAAAAAATACTCGCAGATATTTTTAAAATCCACAAATATCGGTGGATACCCGATACCCGTAAATATTTAAAATATATATATTTTATAAATTGTTTAATATAAAATTATAAAAATAAAATATAAAATAAAATAAAATAATAATTATAATTAAATTTGACATAATAAAATATACTGCTAATTTTAATTTTAATTAAATTTAACTTAATAAAATATAAATTAAAGGTTTAATTATGCCTTTGGTCCCCATTTTGGAATCAAAATCTCAAAATGGTATCCGAATTTTTAAAAGTCTCAAATTGGTCCCCTTTTTGTTAAAAGGTCTCAAGTTTGCCCTTTCTGTTAAGTCTGGCTAGACGACGTTAAATGGGATGACATGTGTCAATTCCTTGATTTTTTGAATTTTTTTATTTTTATTTTTAAAATTTTTTTATTTTTTATTTTGATTTTTTTTAAAAAAATCAAAAAAATTGCCACGTGTCAAGTTGTCATCTTGCCACGTGGCAGTGATAATGACACGTGTTAGTATTATGCCAAGTGTTATTTTCTTAGTCTCAATTTGGTCCATGTATTCTAATTTTTGTCTCAATTTAGTCCCTATTTTTGTAAAAATAATTCAATTTCGTCCCTCTCCAAATTAAAACAAAAATTAATTTTATATAAATTTTATACAAATATTTTTATTAAATTTGATATTTTTATTCAAATTGATATTTTTATTACATATTTTTAACATAGCTAAGTTTATTTAAAAGTGTGTTTCACATTCAATTTTACTTAAAATTGTTTTCAAATTTTAAATTTATATGTTTGTTATTGTTACATGAACTAGTTAATTTATGAATTTTTTTTCTATTAACATTATTTTCTATTAACAACTTTAAAACAATTTTAAATAAAGTTCAATGTAAAATATTAATTAAATGAACTTAATTTGGTTAAAAATATTTACTTGAAATATCAATTTTGATGGAAATATTTGTGTATATTTATATAGAAATTAAATTTGATTTCCATTTGGAGAGGGACAAAATTGCTAATTTTTATAAAAATTGAGACTAAATTGAGACAAAAATTAAAATAAAAAAACCAAATTGAGACTAAGAAAATGACACCTGACATCTGACACGTGTCATTGTCACTATCACATCACTACCACGTGACACGATGACAGTTTGACACGTGACAATTTTTTTGATTTAAAAAAATCAAAATAAAAAATTCAAAATAAAAAAGGTTCAAAAATTTGAGGAACTGACACATGACACTCCCTCTAACGGCGTCAACCTTGACTTAACAGGAAGGGCAAACTTGAGACGTTTTAACAAAAAAAGGGACCAACTTGAGACTTTTAAAAATTCGAGTACCATTTTGAGATTTTGACTCCAAAATGTGGACCAAAGACATAATTAAACCTGAATTAAATTTTAATTTTAATTTTTTATGGATAACGGGTACCCGCGGGTACGGATAGTATGATATCTGCATCCGACCCGTTTATAAGTGGGTATTAAAATACCCGCTATCCACAACTAATAAATATCTACAAATACAAACTATCCACAAATACAAACTATCCGCTACAAATTTTATACGCAGTTATCTGCGAGCACGAATAATTTTCTCATCCCTACTCATGCATGATAGCGGCCAGTTTCTCAATTTTTAATTTTCGTGTTTCCTATTGCGTTTCAATTGAATAATACACCAAGCACCGATTCAGAAAAAAAAAAAGTTTTTACCTATTTGTGTTCACAGGAAAACCGGGTGACACAAGTCATTGAATCTTAACCTTTTCCTGATAACTTTGAAATAAATTTTAATGAATTAAAAAGGTGTGTGAATAAATGTTTTACCTGCTCCATTGTCGGTTCTGGATTTTTCTCAATCTCAATCGGTCTACCCACCACGATATACATTGGATTTTTGAATGGTATAGGAGATCTGAGAAGACAAGAGTGATGAATGAGTAATAATAAGTAGTTTAAAATTCAATTATTCAACATGAAAAGAGAAAGAGAGACGCACCCATAAATTCCCCAATAAAACAATGGCGCAATCTTCATAAACCTAGCAAGTTTTTGAACTAACTTCCCTGGAACTTTCCACCACTTGTAGGAGTTCGTCTGCATAAATCGAACCAGAGATTTCAGCATCTCAATAAATAGCTCGGATTCAAAACTAATATAGTTGCGAAATTAATACCTGACCAAAGCAGAAAACTGGAACAAGGGGCACTCCCATCTCCATTGCTACCCGAACAAATCCTCTTCTCTCCCTCAGAAACACAGTCTACAAATATGATGAGTTATAGTTATAATTATTGAGTGGTTGTAGTCGGCATATATATGATATTATTATTATACATATAAGGTCTATGACACCACTTTTAACACAAAACTTAAGGTAATGATGTTATGGGTCTTTATTTTTATATAGTGTTTAACTTTGTTTATTCTATTCAATGTGAAACTTTTGATTCACACTTGGACTATTCCCGACAATCTCCTCTCAAGGGTGAGTCCCTTTTTTTCCTTTTTCTTTTTCATTTTCATATAATATAATATATTTCTCTTCAGGTGTATGGTTTCTTGGGATGGCAACGGGACGGGGCGGGGAGGGTTTCATTATCCCATACCCATCCCCGTAGAAAAAATTCATACCCATCCTCATATCCAAACGCAACGGGTATCAAACTTTTGTCCTATCTTCATCCCCACCGGGTAACGGGTATATTGTCATACCTACCCGTTTTCTTACTCCTTCAATATCAATTTTAATTATTCTTTATAAAATAATAAAACATTATGGTAAAGGAAACATAATATTATCAAATATTCAATATTAAGAGGATGATTATTTTTTTGATATCAAATAGTTTGAAATAAATTATAATTGTTTACATTTTAGATTAGAATACCAAAAGTTTCACGAGAACCAAACATTTATTAAATTTGCAAACATTAGTTGATAAAATTTAAAAATATTTAAAAAAAATATATAAAATAAAATGAAATATTCAAATTAAAATATATTTTAAACGTTTGTTTACTTCAACTTTTTAAATTCTAATGAATTTTTTTATACACTAATACATGACTTGATTAAAATGACGCAAAGAACAAATAATAAACATAATAATAAAATTTTGACATAGATATTGTATCTTTCGAACTTCAATATATGTTGGATGGTGATAAAAAAATATTTATGACAATTATATTAATTTGTTATATTGTAGTAAATAAAAGTTATTTATACAATTATAGTAAAAAATTACAGTATGATTAATAATGAGTTAGAAAATAAAAAATAGTTAAATAAAATATATCGAAATAGTATTCTACATGATGAAAATAAACAATAAATAAAAATATTAAAAAATTAACAAATATGTGTCTTAGAAACAATTTGAGAGACTATTAAAAGATATCACACAAAGGTAAACAAATGTATAATTAAGGGTATGATAAGATGAAAAATAACTTAGAGATCTAAGAAAACTTTTCAAATATCAACATATATATACTCAATAGTTGAGAAATAATGAAAATTATTTTAGCGAAACAAAAGAGTTCGTCAGATGAAACAAAAATTATTAATAATAAGTAAAGAATTTTTTTTTATATTACCTAGTGAATGAAAGATTTTTGCTATTAAACACTTAAATTAAAAGTATTAAACATTCTCATGTGAAAGGAAAATATACAATAAATAAAAGTATTAAAAAATAATAAAAATATTCAAATGTGAGATATAAAAAAAATTAATTGACATAAATAATTTTAACATAATTACATAAAAGGTTATAATAAGATGAAAAATATATTAGAGATACGAATGAATTTCATGACAAACCAAATAATTAGAAAAAATAAAAAATAGAAAGTATATATATATATATATATATATATATATATATAGGGTTACTTATTAATTGTGAATATTTTAAGAATTTAAATGAGGATAGATATATGGCGGGGACGAGTATTATGGGGGGATATGTACATCCCCATACCCATCCCCATACCTAATTGAAAAAGTCGGGGATTCCCCATACCCATACCCAAACCCAGTCAATGCGGGGATTCCTCATCAAAACGGGAACGGATTCGGTCAATGCCCACGGGGGCGGGTTTATTTGTCATCTCTAGTGGTGACCCTTTTTTGGCTATGGTTATGAGGTTAGTCATATAGAAAGGATTTAAAGAATAATTCTGATATATTATTTCAAATATAATATATATATATATATATATATATATATATATATATATATATATATATATATATATGTGTGTGTGTGTAAGAGTGTTATAATTCATCATCTATTAAAGGAATGAGTGCACATATTTGCTCACAGAGATAATAATGCCTAAATTATAGCTAATACAATATTTGATTACATAATATTTGCTAATAGAATATTTGACATATCTTAACACCCCCACTCAAGTTGGTGCATGGATATCACACATTCCCAATTTGAATAGAGACTCATTAAACACTCTACTTGACACTCCTTTAGTGAGAACATCAGCCAACTGCAATTCTGATCTTACAAAAAGGAAAAGAAATGATTTCAGCTTCAAGTTTCTCTTTGATGAAATGTCTATCAATCTCCACATGCTTTGTTATATCATGTTACACCGTATTGTGAGCAATTGCTATATTCTGATCTTACAAAAGGGAAATAAATTATTTCAGCTTCAAGTTTCTTTTTGATGAAATGTCTATCAATCTCCACATGCTTTGTTCTATCATGTTACACTGGATTGTGAGCAATTGCTATAGTCGACGTATTATCACAGTACAAACTCATAGTTTCATTTTGTTTAAAGTCCAAATCTGATAGCACATTTTTAATCCACAAAAGTTCACATACACCTAGTGTCAGGCCTCTGAATTCTACTTCAGCACTAGATCTTGCTACTACAGGCTATTTTTTACTCCTCCAAGTTACAAGATTCCCTCGTACAAAAGTAAAGTATCTAGAGGTAGATCTCCTATCATCTTTTGAACCTACCCAATCTGCATCGGTGTACCCTTCTACTTTTAAGTTTCCATGATTTGAGAACAAAATTCCTTTTCTAGGAATGAACTTTAAATATCTCAAAATCCTCTCAACAACATCCATATAAAGCTTTCGTAGGTCATGCATAAATTGACTAACAACATTCACTGCATAGGTAATATCTGGACGTGTATGAGACAAATAAATTAATTTTCCTACTAGCCTTTGGTATCTTCCTTTGTCTATGTTTGCTGAATTTGAACATTGAAAGAGTTTATGATTTTGTTCAATTGGTGTATCAACTGGTTTACTCCCAAGCAGTACAGTTCCTGATAGTAAATCAACAGTATATTTTCTTTGGCATAGAAAAATACCATGTTTTGATCTAGCTACTTTAATACCCAAAAAATATTTGAGGTTTTCAAGTTGTTTCATCTCAAATTCAGATGCAAGGTATTGTTGTAAACTAGAAATCTCATCTTGGTCATTTCTTGTAACAATCATGTCATCTACATATATAATCAAGACTATAATTCTTCCTTTTTCTCTCTTCAAAAATAAGGTGTGATCAGAGTTACTAGCTCTATAGCTAAAAGCCTTCATAGACTTGGTAAACCTTCTAAACCATGCTCTTGGGGATTGTTTTAATCCATATAGAGCCTTCTTTAATTTGCAAACCTTCATTCCAATTGAATCTGTCATGTCTGGTGGAGAATCCATATAAATTTCTTCTGAAATTTCTCCATGTAGAAAAGCATTTTTCACATCAAATTATAGAAGAGGCCAATCTTGGTTTGCTGCTAGTGACAGAAGTATTCTCACAATATTGAGGTTGGCTACCGGTGCGAACGTTTCTTGGTAATCTACACCATAAGATTGAGTGTAACCTTTAGCCACAAGTCGTGCCTTATACCTCTCAATAGTTTCATCAACTTTGTGCTTAATTGTAAATACCCATTTGTAGCCCACAGTTTTCTTCCCTCTTGGTAAGGACACAAGATCCCAAGTGTTATTTTTCTCTAAAGCTGCCATCTCATCAACCATTGCTTTGGTCCATCTAGGATCTGCCAAAGCTTTCTGTATATTACTAGGAATAGGAATTGAAGACAATTGAGATACAAATGATGCATATGACTGGGATAACCTGTGAGATGACACATATTTACTAATGGGATATTTAACTTTGGCTTGGAGGTCTGGTTCATATTTAGCTGGAGGTTGACAACGGTTAGAACAGGGTGGAAGATTATACTGGACAGTAGTAGACTCAATGTTTGGTGTGTTGGTGGTCTCATACAGACCAGGATCAATTTCATGAACGGTTTCATCTAAATTAGTATTATCAAGGGTAGGATCAAGAGAAACAATTTCTTGATTAGTTTCAACTACATTAGTATTATCAGATATAGGATCAGTAGGTACCTCTGAAGAGTCAAGCCGAACTTGTGGAGAAGATTGAGTCAATTGGTTAGGATCAGAAGACACTGTACTATCCAAAAGAGAAGTTTCCATATTTAGGATTGGCTCACTTCCTACAGAATGATCCTCACACGATAATTTATCTTTACAGAATAATTTTATATCTGGGATATCAAACATACTAACATCATGATTATGCACTTCACTTTCATTACCGCCCTGAAGTGTAGAATCAACATAAAAAAAACTATGCTTATTAAGTGTCACATCCATAGAGATATAAAATTTCTTTGATGGTGGATGGTAAGCACAATAGCCTTTTTGAGTTGATCCATACCCAACAAAAACACATTTTAAAGCTCGTTCTTCAAGTTTTGTACTTTGATGTGGGTGTAAGTGAACATATATAACACATCCAAAAATATGAGGCGGTAAAGAAACCATGGAAGGAAGGATACAATGATCAGACAACACATCTAAAGGCCTTCAAAAGTTAAGCACACTAAAAGGTGTTCAATTAATCAAATAAACTGCAGATCTCACAACCTCACCCCATAAATGAGATGCGACATTACCATCTATCAAAAGTGATCTTGTCACCTCTAATATATGTCTATTTCTTCTCTTAGCTACCCCATTTTGTTGTGGTGAATAAGGACATGTAATTTGATGTAAGATGCCTTTAGAGTTCATGAACTCGATTAACTCAGTCTTAAAATATTCCCCTCTATTGTCTGATCAAATGACCTTAATATGTGTGTTAAATTGATTAATTATCATATGATGAAAGGAACAAAACACATTACACACATCACTTTTATGTTTAAGCAAATACACTCAAGTTACCTGAGTACAATCATCAACAAAACTGATAAACTATTTTTTCCCGTTATGTGTAGATTGTGGGGCAGAGCCCCAAACATTTGTATGAATTAATGAAAAAGGAAAATCTATTTTTTTATTACTTAAAGGAAACACAACATGATGACTTTTTGCCATTAAACAAGTTTCACAAATAAAATCAGAAATATTGCATTTATGAAATAGTGATGGAAATATTTTTTTTAGATAACCAAAAGAGGGATGTCCCAATCTTCTATGTCATAACCAAATTTTCTTTTTATTTTTATCTTGTATGTGTTCATTCGCAAAACAAGTCAACGTTCCTTTATGGGTTTGTTGTGAGACATTTTCAAGATAATACAGTCCTTCTCTCTCTACCACTGTCAATCTTCTCCTTAGAATGGATGTTCTGGAAAAAACACAATGGGTTGGATAAAATAAGGCAACACAAGAATGTGATTTGGTTAATTTGCTGAAAGAGAAAAGATTACAATTTAATGTAGGAACAAATAAAACATCAGAAATTGATAAGGAGGGAGAGAGGGATATAGTACCTATACCTTCAATAGGAGATGAGATCCCATTGGCATTAATAATAGCAGTTTTAGAACTATTAGGGAAAAAATTAATAAATTTATGTGGATCACAAGTCATATAATCAGTAGTACCTAAATCAATTATCCAATCACCACCCCTAGTAACAACAGAAAGATTAAGAGTAGGGTTAGATATACCTGACTTGGTCACAAATCCGACAACAGTAGAACTATGACTCTTGGGGCTTCTTGCATATGGATAGCAGCGAAAGTTCCAAAATCATGATTCTCCGATTGATTTTTATGGAACGGAGCCATAAAAAATATTCAAATAAAGAAGCATGGCTTCCTATATTGTAGAGGATGTCGGTATCTGGCTCTTGATACCATATATAAAGGATTTAAAGAATAATTCTAATATATATTATTATATTATTTCCAATAATAGGGTACCATATAGATACACATAAGAGTGCTATAATTCCTCGTCTATTAAATGAATGAGTGCACAGATTTGCTCACAAAGATAATAATGCCTAAATTATAGGTAATACAATATTTGATTACATAATATTTGCTAATAGAATATTTGACATATCTTAACAACTCACTTAGGTGACCCCTTTTTGGTTATGGTTATGCAGTCATTCACTCTGAACCATCAGTTCTGTTACCACTTGATTGGATTTTTAGGGTTTTTGAAAATATAAAATATATGAGAGATATATGTGATATGTCATACGAAGGAACATGTTGTATTTTATTGATATACCATATATATAGAACAAAATATTACAGAATATTAAGTATAAAATATTTAGAATATTCCACTTCTAATTAAAATAATAACTAATTTCTAAAACTAAAACATATCTCTAAAATTAAAATATTTTCTAAAAACTAATTTAAATAAAAAAAATATTAAATAATATTCTCAACAAAATATAATTAACCATTCACCCATTTCAATTTCAAATATAATTAACCAAAATAATGAAAATAGTAGTAGGGTGGAGAAAAGAAAAAGAAGTGTACCTCAGAATGGGGCTCCAAAAAAAGTGTTTCTCGAATTCCACCGGGTACTAAAACGCAACTGTAGCCAGCTCCCAAGGAGGAAATTAAATTTTTCTTCGTCACTGGCGAAAATCCCAGCCATGTCCATACATGTCTCAAAAATGGTATATAGAAAACCTGTTCATAGGAAAAATTAGCATTGATCCTGTTAACTTTTTTTCACTTCGGAGTCTCAAAAGTAGAATCCTTACGACGCTGCTAGCAAGAAGTTTTGTCTTTGCAAGGGGCATGAGACCTGCGTTTTCAGAAAGTGCAACCACGCCAATTCCAATAGCTGAGTGTGGTTCATAACCAAACACTGCACACACCAGGCCATGCTGTTGTTACCAATTACTGTCAATGATTTCATCACAACAATATACACACTTCACGCAACCTTATCCATTTTTGAAATAAGAAAGATAAGAGAGAATTAGGTTTAGGATAGTAATGCCCTAAAAGAGAATAAGTCCCGTTGAAAGGCAACACAAAGAGAAGATTTTCTAAGTCACTAGACTTAATTAAATTCCGCCAATCACAATTTATTCCAAAAACTGCAAGGCATCGCAGCAAAAGAAGATATTGTAAGATAGGTTACTTTTTTTTTTCTTTAATCACATAAAAATTTACACCATTATTAACATAACTTCTCAACTGAGAAACTAAACTATTATCAAAAGAAAAAACAAAAAGCACAACATATAAATAGAATTATTTGACAGGATGATATAGTTATAATTATGATGGATATAATATTACAAGTATTTCTTGTTCATTCATCTTTAAATTTTATATTATATAAAGCGAAATCAAGTTGCTCCAAATTAATTTTAAAATATTAATTTCTATCATAAGTGTCCTTCATAAATGGAGAGTGACGCGTCCCCAACCCCAACCCCAACCCCAACCAAACATCTTTATGGAAAAAAAATTATTTATTACCTAATGAATAAAAAAGTACCATATAACCTACCTAAAAGAAGGAAGAAAGAATATAATTTGTTTATGGTCTAAAAAATACTACATTAGTGTTTTTGGTGGAAGTGTGTGTAAGGATTCTTTATAAATATTTGAAAAAAATAAAACTAATTCTTCTATAAATTAAAATTATCTTATGTATAAATTAATAAGTAAATATTTTTTCATATAACTTCTCGAAATTCTTATTTTCAATTTATAAATAAATTAATTTCATTTATAAAAAATATTGCAATCTTTCTTATGTTTGTAAAAAATTAGGTTAAAAGATTGATTCTTATTTAACACAACCTCCAATGATAAAGGTACTTTTATAAAGTTGACAAAGATTAAGTATTGTAATTTAGAATGATAAGAGAGTGGGTAAAAGATAAAAAGAATCTGAAAATTTAGTTGATGGATAGATACAAACCGTAAGCATGATTAGGACGAAAGGCTTGTGGTTCTTCTAGGTGAAGCTTTATGGGAAAATAGGAGCAAATGTGCTTGCAAATGTA
>Ga0214544_1004155_pt1 | contig 29276 bp, 8 predicted proteins | sample CNSS3metaG_FD_160074 | JGI IMG/M metagenome (GOLD analysis project Ga0214544, IMG submission 160074) | Root nodule microbial communities from cowpea collected in UCLA plant growth center, Los Angeles, California, USA - CNSS3 | ecosystem: Host-associated > Plants > Roots > Nodule | place: USA...
TTGTGTCATCTTTGGACCTAGAGTGTTTCTTAGATTTTTCTAGTTTTTCAAGACTTGTTATCAGATTTTCATTTTCCTCTTCTAGTTGCTTTACTCTACCTTCAAGCCATTTAATTTCTCCTCTACGCTTATTCTTTGACTTTTGCAATTTCGTGGCTTCCTTATGCAATTCATTAAAAGCATCAAGTAATTCATAGTAGTTATTTTTATCATCATTGGAGTTGAAACTACTCACACTGCTCTTAGAAGAGCTTGTTCCAGTCATAAGATAGAGGTTAGTTTCTTCCTCAATGCTTCCATCAGATTCACTAGATGAGCTGGAGTCACTGTTGTACGCTTTCCTTTTCTTCTTGTGCTTGTTTGCCTAACCTTTCTCTTCTAGTTTTTGCTTCAACTTGAGGACAGGGCATTCAGGTTTGATGTGTCCCATTTTTCCACACTCATAGTAAGTTGGAACATGTTTTTCTTACTTCCTAGAGGATCTTTTAATTTCTGTATAATTACTGGTAGCTTTGTTCTTGTATTTTAGAAATTTTGAGAACCCCTTTACCATTAGTCTCAAGGCTTCACTATCAGAGTTGTAATCATCATTAGAGTCATCTATAGTTTATGCTTTCTTCAGTTTTGCTGCAGATTTTACAGCACTCTTCAAGGCTATTGTGTGCCTCTTTTCTCCATCATCTTCTTCCTTGAGTCTTCCAAGCTCTAGTTCGTGTTCTCTTAGCTTCCCAAAGAGTGTAACTACGTTCATGCTAGTGAGGTCTTTGGATTCTGAAATTGCAGTGACTTTGGGTTGCCATGTCCTGTTTAAGCTCTTCAAGATTTTGATATTCAGTTCTTCTTTGTCAAAGATCTTGCCAAGAGCTAAGAGGTGATTTACTATGTGTGTAAATCTCTTCTGTACATCACACATGCTTTCTCCAGCCTTCATTCTGAACATTTCATACTCTTGAATGAGAGTATTCTTCCTTGCTCTTTTTACCTCATCTGTGCCCTCATGGGTGACCTCCAAAACATCCCACATCTCTTTGGCGGATTCACACACAGATACTCTGTAAAATTCATCCAAAGTTAGTGCAGAAGATATAATATTTTTGGCTCTAACATCATAGTGTGCCCTTTTATTTTCATCAAGAGTCCACTGTGAGAACTCTTTAAGAACAGTTTTGCCTTCCACAACTTTAGTGGGTTGAAAAGGTCCATTAACTACAGCATCCCAGACCCCTTTGTCCACTGATTCAAGAAAAATTTTCATTCTAATTTTCCAAAAAGGGTAGTTTTCACCAGCAAACAGAGGTGACATGTTGATGGATGCCCCTTCAGCAAAGGATTGAGATGTATTAGACATATCAGGATCTTTCTAATCAATTATCGTGTGATTAGCCAGCTCTGGTGCCAATTGTTGAAATAGATTTGTCTAAAAATCTTAACCAAGAAAGGAATCTGAATTGGTTAATGAGTCTTTCACTTGGTTGAGTTGAATCTTGAAACAATCTTTAAGTTTTATAACCCAATTAATCAATTTTGCAGTTCTGTGTTAATGGACTGTTTAAGGCAATTAAGAAAGATTGTAAGAGAAGAGATAGATAAAGACACAACAGTTTATACTGGTTCGATTCAAAAAGAATCTACGTCCAGTCTTCTCCTAAGTAAACCCACTTAGAAGGATTCCACTAATACAATTAGGATCCAAGAATTACAAGAACACCTATATAATTCTAGAACCTAAAACCCAAGAACTTGATCTACCAATCAAGAACTCCCCCTAGGAGCAATGCATCCACGCAATTGCACCTAGGCCTACACTTCACACAATGAAGCAACTTTAATCAGAGATACAATCAAAATAAACAAGAAACGAATACACCTATAGTTGTGCAGATTTGTCAATTTGCTCCTTGATTCAAGCTAGACCCATCAAGTTAGAATCAAGCATCAATCTCCTTGAATCTTCACTTGAATGATCTTCCATAATGCTCAAGAACTCTGTGTCTCTCAGAGGGCTATTTCTTAGAATGAATTTCAGTGATCTATAAATTTTCTCTCTAACTGAAACAGATTCAGAAAATAACTTTTATATTGAGTTCTTTACTGTCATTAATGGATTAGGAGTTTACCTAATCGATTATCGTGAGTGTGTTTTCACTGCCTTAGTGCAGTACTCACAGTTAATCCATTAGTTAAACAGCTAATTATTCATGTTTGCACAAGAAAGATTGTGATGGTTAATTACAACTTAATGCAGGCTTAATTACAACTTGATGTAGGCTTGATTTACATATGATAATTTCATACTAACAGCCTAATGCACAGCCTAACTAAAATAGGACTAATTCTAAACTGGTAATGCACATGAAGTGTAGCCTTGGACATCATCAAAACCATCTTCATATGAGTTGAAGTAGCTCCCCTTTCAACAAGTTCTAATATGAGAAAGAATGAGTATATATTTTAGAATTCTAAAGAAGAGGTAGAGAAAAAGTGTTTTAGAGAGAAAATATTTTGTTAAATGAAATTTTCACATTTCATATCTTTTAAATCACTTATATCCTTGAACACGTTAATTAGTCGTTCTAACAATGTCAATTTTTTTTTACTAAATTTAAAAATAAAATAATTAAATTTATGTAAAAGATAATGAAAATATTATATTTATTTAATTCTAAAATTAAACATAATCAATACAAAAATTCAATAAAATCTAAAGTTTCACATACACTAGAAAAAAGTATAATTCTTATGTCCTTATAAAAAAATTTACAATATCAGAAAATTACTAATTACTATAGATATAATTTATTAACTATAATGATCTGTAATTAAATAATAATATAAAAAATTATTCATATGTTACATTATGAACCAATAATATATGTAAAGTTAGTATAAACTATTATAAATTATCAAATTAAATATCTTTTTTAATATGTTTTTAATTCTTAAACTTTGATGTTAAATTGAAATTTGTCCATTTTAAATTTGATATATTTTGATTCTTAAACTTTCAAATAAATGGATAAAGTCCATTTAACCTAATGACATTAATTATTTTAGGTTTGCTAAACTGTGTATCTGAAGAGCAATGACATATCAAATGGTGTAACAACTTAAATGTCATTCTGAAAACTATGTCTATTAACTTTTAAAAATTTGAGACCAAAATATACCATAGTTTAAAACATAAACAAATTATAATTTTAAGTTAAAAGTCAATATATTTAACCTAAATTGCGTTAATCTTAAACTACACTGATAATAAATTTGTTAACTTTTACAATAACTATATTAAAACCGTTATAATAATAATTGAGAAAATAGAAAATTAATAACAAAATATAATTTATGTTATCATTTAATTCTAAAGTGTTGTATAAAGGTAGCTTTTTTTTATAGATAATTTTTTTTTTGAAAAAGGTGTATGCATATTTTGTGTTAATAGATTAGTATTAATAATTTTCATATATTATATGAATACATTGGGAAAATAATTAAAGAAAATTTCCCAAAAGAAAAATTAATTAAATTTATATGAGCTAGAAAAGCCAATTTAAATAATTTGATATTATGAACTTCAAGGTTTGTTAGTTAAGCTGATTGAATAAGCAATAAATCAAGTTTGAGTCATCAACCTTTTAAACTCAAATCCAAATTGAAAATGTTTAAATCATTGGTAATATATATATATTTCAGTATATTAAATTCTTAAGCTAAACACCGATAAAAACCTAAATATGCAGTTATGTTTACAATTTTCATGGTTGCATGTTATTTACACGCGCGTGTATGCACGTGGATGTAGTCGACATGGTTTTCATTTTCAGCGTCTCTCTCCTCCGCATTGACCGGTTATTACCCGCGCACGGTCGTATCTTTGCGGGGCCCGCACCCGATAGAATCTATATGGGACCCACCCTGAATAGTTAAACCTCTTTATCTTAATCAATCCATTGCATACACTCTAAACCCCACTTAATTAATGACCCAAAGCAACCTTATCAATCCAAACATTTTCGACATACATAATTTAACCACCAAAATGTATTTAGTACCCTAATCATGCTGAAATCAACATTTCTGGGAGGGGCTGAATGCTGGAAATATGAGTTGCTTAAAATAATATTTCAATTTTCTTTAATATATAGGATTGCTTAAAGTTTTTTTTAACAATTATTAAGTTTAAATTTAACTATTTATTTAAATTCAAATATTTATCTTACCATTTGTTTATTTTTTAGATGATGATTAATAAAAATATTCAAAATTAATATATATATATATATATATATATATATATATATAACATTTATTAAGATGATAAAGTGAGTCAATATATTCTGCATTCTTCTAAAAATGGGACGAGTGAAGTGACTCACAATAGAGAAGTGAAGTGAATTTCCTATCGGATTGATGGATTGACCCTCAATTTTTTTAAAATTTATGCTTTTAATATATATATATATATATATATATATATATATATAATTAATATTTTTAATTAAATAAATTAAAATTAAAATTATTTTTATATTTTAAATTACTTTATTATAATTAATAATTATAATTTAATTTTAAAGTAGTAATGAATTATAATTACATTTTAAATTATAATTCATTTATTTTTATTTTTACATTTTAGATCTTCAAGTAATACAATATAAAAAAATTAAAATTATTTTTTACTTTAATTTTATTTAAAGAAGAAAAAAAAAATAGGTTCATTGACTAACTGCTTTGTCCTACCAATTTGGCAACTAAGTATGTCAAAGTAACTATTGATTTGTTGAAAATATTATTTTCTTTTGCTAAGATCTTTTAACAACTTTTGTATAAAAATGTAAGCAATAGAAACAATTTATAAATATAATAAAAGAAGTGTTAATACTTATTTTATATAGGCTTACACTAACTAAATTACGTCCAATTTACTTTAAAAAACTCTTAAAAAGTTCCATTATAATTAAAACTATTATAATAAATATGGTCTACTATTACTTTTGACTTAAATGTGTACACAATCACATTCTTGATAATCCTTCTTTATCTCCTCTTAAGATAAAGAATACATGCATTATTTGATTAGTAAGTCATTTATGACTTTTTCAAGTATTCTTCATATTATGACTATTGGTTTCTAAAAAAATGTCAAATAAGAAAAGTAAAACTATAGAAAAAAGATGATACAATAAGGTGCACTCTTAGCTAGAAATCAACTTCATTGAGGGAAGGATTTACAAAGATATATTTAAAGACTAAAGTGTTGATACATGGTCAAGTATGCACTCTTCTATTAGATAGGGATTTTATGTGTAGATAGGGATTTTATGTGCAACTGTTTGCATGAAAGAAGAAAGCTTTTTCATAGGATTATTAGTCAACAAATGAAGTTAATGAGTCCTTTTATAGGCATCTTAATATTGACATTTAAGAGCTTTAGTGTCTTTTTGAAAAATTTAGGGACTTGCAAAGTTATAGGTCCTAATTATAACATCACAATCGAATATTACTAATTTTAATAAAAAAATAATAATATTGAAATATAAACCACATTTATTATAATATCTTTCTAAAGATGCGGGAAAATTAAAACCATATATTAATCGTCATAATAATAATATCCAGAAAATTTAACTCCAAGTTTTACATCTCCAAGACTAATTATAAATCGGAGTTACAAAAAACCAGAAATAGGTTGTAATCATTAAATTCTCAATCTGCCCCACTTTGATGCTATGCCTCACCAGAACCACCTTCAACATCATATGCTCCTGTGTAATGAATTACACGATCATCACCGAAATAAGCAGATAGGGTGAGCTAACATATATAAATATATACAATTCAAATATATATGCACACACTAATCAGAGAACTTTATCCTCTGATTCTATACCACATGACCGCCACCATTTTACCCACGTTCTACATCTTTGGATGATAACCTCCAGATACCCTTTTGCGGCCACCACCTACAAGCCACAACTTGTAGAACACGTGAGGGAAATCATGTTACGGACCACGCTCCGCAACACCAGGTGGAATTTCCAATACGAACCGCAGTTCGTACTCTTGACACAAGATTATCACATCATTGGCCACAACCTATGATTGCTCAATCAAGTGGAGACCCTCCATACGAGCCACAACTCGCACACTCACACCAGTAACACACACCATTCTGAGTCACAACTCAAGGAATGTCCAGTGTTCATCCTCTATCCTGAGCCACAACTCAAGGGATGTCATTCTGAGCCACAAATCAAGGAGTGTCATGTGTTTACCCTCCATCCTGAGACACAACGGGTTACCATTATGAGCCACAACTCAAGGAATGTCCCAACAAAGTCCATCCTTAAGGTATCACCCAAAGCCTGGTAGACCACGCACATCCAAAGCATACAAGCCCTACCCTTGCATTATCGTCTGGCATTGCTCTAGAGTCGCCATATGAAAGCTAGTTGTAGACCGCCTAGCAGAACTTCTTTGTTGTCAGGCGCTAAGTGCCTTTGAACACACTACCTCTGTAGGTATCACCTGGCGGGACAAACCTCACTACCAGACACCACACACTCTAGTGCCACTGTCCACACAATTATCGCCTGGCGGAACGTCCACATTGCCAAGCGCTACGTGCTCTAGGTGTAACATCCCTAAGGAATATTACTGATATTAAATAAATAAAATTCAAAAATACAATAAATGCCGCATTGAATATAACTATTTCCCAAACGCGAGAAATTTAAAACTTTAATAAATATAATCATAACACTAGGAGTCCATAATTCGTAAAACCGAAATAAAAGTCAAGACTCCCAAAAGGGATTACATAATTTTCTCAAAACTAAAAATGTAAACATCTATATACATATACAAAAATATCCCCTGCTAGCCCTCGCTCTGAGTCTAAGTGTCTGCTGACCCACCTGTCACATCATCTGCTCCCGGATAACAAGTCATCCGATCATCGCCACACTCACACAGAAAGGGTGAGCTATGCACAATGAAGTATAAACAGATATATGAAATAAACATGTTTCCCAGCCCAAATAACATAAGTAAACATCTTATAATATCATAATTCACCCAACCATGACCTCATAGTCCTTTGTGAGTCATATGCATGAACTAGGTCTTGGGACTTCACTGTGCTTCCACGAAACTAACTCATTCGTGGTCCAATCCTATGAGCCTATCCCGCTCATAGTCCTGCCCTACAGACTCCTCGTATGTAGTAAAACATCCAAGTCTTACACTTGGACCCTGGCACGCAATCACCATACTATGGACTCCTCGCCCAATAGTAGCCGACGGGAACATTACAGTTCCTTGCCCATGGTGCGCCCGACACATGCAATCACCATACTAAGGACTCCTCGCCCATTAGTAGCCGACGGGAACTCAATCAGTTCCATGCCCATCATGTGTCCACCCACCAAGCACATCCCAGACCCCTATTGGACTTAGTCCTTCAAGCCCAAACACCACACCACATGCATATACAACCTATCCTTAGAATAAAACAGCCAAATCATCATACACAATCACATAGAACATAATAACTCGCACAAATTCGCTTAAGCTAGAGACTTCTCGCCCAAACTAAGCTCTCAGCCTCGCCTAGGCTAACCCAACTCGTCTGAGCGAGCTTAAAACAAAAACCACACCACGTTATCTCGCTTAGGCGAGATACTCTCGCCTAGGCAAGACCATCTCTCGCCCAAACACTCATCTCCAACTCGTCTGAGCAAAAAATGCAAACAAAGCATCACACATGGTCACGACGTCTCGCTTAGGCGAGGCCATCTCGCCTGGGCGAGATCCTGGTTCGCTCAAAACCCATAAACCCTCGCCTAGACGAGAAGTCGTGCTCAACACGCGCAACTTCAACACCATCTCGCTTAGGCGAAACTATCTCGCCTGAGCGAGTGTACGTGTCGCTCAAACCCAATCCTCGTCGCCTAAGCGAGACGCTCATATAGCAACAGGGTTTGCGTCCCTGCTAATCTCGCCTAGGCGAGCCTGGCTCGTCTGAGCGAGAATTGTAGGTCCCTACACTGATACGCACACAACAACAACACACCAAACACCAATTTGCATCCCATTTCATACCAGTTTAGTATACCCGTATTTCAACAACACATATGCATAATTTTAGATTACCTTTGGTTCCCAAAATGCCAAGCACACACAGTTACATCATATCCAAGGCATAATCCCATTATATTCATACATTTGGGTCAAAAATTCCATTACAACAATACCAAACCCATAACCCCCGAAATTCATCTCATTCAACACGAAATTCATCACACAAAGTCTATACACTTATCAAGTATGACCTAAAGCATACAATTTCAGGTTCAGCTCCCCTAACCTGGAATTTGTGATTAAGAATTGAGAAAGATAGAACCCTTGACTCACAATTTCTTTCTTGCTTCAGTCTTTGCACACCCAACTCAACCTCTCACTCTCCAATTTCGCTCTCCTCTCAAGGTTCCCCAGACAATTTGCAGAAAACCCTTCTTTTTACCTAAAATTTGCCTTTTATAGTTGTCTTAAAAATGGTTTTTAAAAATAAAACGAAATTGGGCTTTATTGTGGTTTTCCCAACCCTCTTGGCTGCCCCATTCTGCTAGGTTGTCTCTACCTAGCCACATTCATACCACAGGTGATAGTTAACAAAAATAAAGCTTACTATATACCCATCAAGGTTTGAACTCGTGACCTTCCACTCATAAGAACCAAGCATAACCACTATGCCAAATCACATTTGGTGATATACATAAATCAACATAAGTTTACATTTCAAATTCCACACTCTTACATATTATCAAAAATAAATCATAAAACAACAACACATAATTGGCATACATAAGACTTGAACCCAAGTCCTTTCACACAAACCAAGTACTCTCAACCACTTGAGCTAGTACTTTTTCACGTCACATTAAACAACAATTAATGTTATACTAGGTCCCCCTGTAGTTTGGTAGCTATTGCCTGGCAATTCAAGCCACACCGCCAGGTGCTACACCAGTAACAAGAACTTTACTAGTTTATAAACCCTGCAACGCTAATTCTCACACGCTCCAAGTCATTGCAACATCACCTTAATCACAAACCGAGAAATCTTACAACTTAACATGATTCATATTGCATTTCCATAAATCCTATGCCAAATTATGAGTAATTCACTCATATCATTACCCATTGGCTCCATACTATTCATTGACTATATCACAAACTATTGTTACCCATAATAAATTCCCATTTCAACAACTATTGATACCTATCTTAGTCAAATTCCCAAGTCTTATTTCTCTAATGACTATCACAATCCCTTTCCTAACCAACCTCATGCAATCTCAACATCGCCCTCATCCATTAACCATATCTCCCATGAAGCATTTTAATTATGGTATTTGGAAACCTATTATGCACTCTATTTCACATCACATATTTTCTAGTCATAATCTAACCTTAGAATCATTTCCCATCCTCAATCTATGTAATTTCCTCATCCTCACCCTCTGTCAAAGGTTCCATAATGCACTTGCATGATTAACTAAACCCAACAGAGTCTCAAGCCCACACCGTCCTCACAACAACACAGTGTCAAACTACATTGCGCTGGTGTCTGGTGGCAAGCAAGGTGCCGCTAGGCGATGCATAGATTTCTGGGTAAAACTCAGAATTTTCCTACACATGCGAAAGTCCCAAAAATATCCCAAAATGCATTCCTTTGTCCTTTTTTTCCACAATTCATCAGGAAACTGTACATACAATGCTACTTAATATATATTTAAATGCGAACATACAAATCCTCAATGTAATTCGCGCATCAATTATCCCTAAACTCGAATTCCCCAATTTTCCAAACCCTAAAATTGGTTCATATCGAATTTCATTCTAATTAATTCCATTCACATCGTAGTTCAACAAGTATTAACATCCAATATTGGGTTATTCAGGTTGAGTCACCTGGCGGGCAGTTCATGCTGCCAAGCAATTTTTGTCAGAAACCCAAGAAATTACGCATACTGGTATGATTCGCCTGGCGAGCAGTTCATGCCGCCAAGCGATTTCTGTCAGAAACCCAAGAAATTACACATACTAGTATGAGTCGCCTGGTGGGCCTTCAACATCCCCAAGCGGTTTCTGGAAAATTTGCAAAAAACAAACCCAGAAACTAGAAACACAAACCAAAATACAATTACAGTCCATGCAATATACAAATTCAACAAAATTACAACCAAGCACGAGTTCAGCTCCCCTAACCTAGATTCCTTGCTTAACCTTGATGATCCTAGAGTTTCTTCTTGCTCCACAATGGCTTACCCTTGCTCCTTCCACGAACAACACTCACTCTCTCTCTCTCTGAAACACAATGGTTGCTCTAGAACTTCTCTCCTCATTGTGCTCACCAATGACAGACTCAAAACACTCACTCTCTCCCTCAATCGATGTAAGATTCAAGAAATTTAAATAATTAAATAAATAATTATTTAATAAGTGCGGGTAGTGGGAACCTTTATGACATTTAATTCTTGGAATTACGATGTGGAATAGTATTAGCTCAAATGGTTGAGAGTACTTGGTTATTATGAAAGGACTTGAGTTCGAGTCTTGTGTATGCTAATTAATTGTTAATTTAATTGTTTTAGTGTTTTACGTGTATTCTTGAGATTAGAGTAGTAAGATAAAACCATAGATAAGTATGAATTACCAAGAAAAAATGAATTGGCCTGATGGTTGTGCATGTACTTGGTAATTTGGAGATTGTGGGTTCGAACCTTCACTAGTGTAATAGGTTCTACAAATTTGGGCACAAACAAAGAGATTAATTGAACATAATTGGGCATTAAGGAATTGATTGGAATTGAATTTCATTTTAATCTAATTAAATTAGCGAAACCATGAGTGTGTTGAATTGTGATTCAGTCATAGGATTTTGACTGGATAATTGAAATTGTGCTATAAATTGAATGTTGTTTGCACTTGCATTATTGGTATGACGCCTGGCAACGAGCTGCCAAACGATAAGGAGAAATCAAGGATAGTTGAGTTATGGTTTCAAGTTAGGGTGCCAACTTAGAAGTGAGAAAGTAAGAGTAGATGTTTAGCCAAAGAAGGAAATTTGAGATCTTGGCTTGACGAGGTAAGAGTAAGAGTTGGTGGAGAAGTATAAATGTTTGAGTTGGGAAGATAAGGTGTGAGGAGAAAGTAAGAGTAGATGTTTAGCCAAAGAAGGAAATTTGAGATCTTGGCTTGACGAGATAAGAGTAAGAGTTGGTGGAGAAGTATAAGTGTTTGAGTTGGGAAGATAAGGTGTGAGGAGATTTCATTAGTCTAGTCACCTGACTAGAACTAGTGAGTTTCTAAAAAAGGTGGGGAAAAAGGCAAATCGGATAATCTTAGTTTGAGATGTATTGTGGAGTTGCTAGGTACAAATCAAACTAGAGATTTCAAGTCAAGGAAATAAATGGTTATAAGGTTTTTGTGGGAGGATGGTTACAAGTTAAGGGATCAAAAATGAAGATAGGATCCCAAAATGAATATGGTGGTTGTAACAATTGAAAGTTTAAATTGGAAATAAAATAACTTAATAATGAATTTTGTTACCCTTGGTTGAAGTCAACAAAGGAAGTAAGAGGTAATGGAAGGCATATGGGAGGTGAGTTAGTATATCAAATACAAATTGGTTAGTGGGACATAAAGGAACCTTCAAGCTTTAGGTTTGAAGTTGAGAAGTTTCTTTAAGAGTAGTGGCTAGACCAATCTACACTATTGACACCATATCACATAGCATAGAGTCAAGGTTTCTAGTTAGTGAATGTGTCGAGGTCGATAAATCAATCATGTCTAGGTGGTGGTTGTCACAGAAAATGAGGAAAACTTGGTTTTCTTCCTACCTGATGAGTGAATTTTCAAGGTCAAAAATTTTTGTTGTTGGAGAGATTGTAAGACCCAATTTTCTGTGTTAAAGTGTTGGGCCAACTTTGGTAAAAAGGCCCAAGGGTAGCCCATCTTATTTTTCAAGATTCCCTCAACTGCCCACATGCTTCCCATTTTGTCTCATTCACCAAAAATAGTTCCCACTCTTTGTCTCAGTGTTGAAGTAGGAGTTGTGCTAGGGCAACTGCAAAATGCCCCTTGTAGTTAGCGGAAACTATCCTTTACCATGTAAGTTGAGCTCTAAACCCCTATCCCTTCGTTCTTCTCTGTTTGGTAGCTCTAGTTCCACGTGAGTCTCATTCATGGTCCCATTCTTGTCTCCCATGTTTCTGTTTTACAACTTCTTAAATCTACTTTAGGTCTTGGTGCTCCTCTCTTAAGGGTTTCTTTAGTTAGTTCTCAGTTTCAAGGTCAGGGAAGCTAGGGTTTAAAGCTTTTTATGATTATTGCATGTTTTTTTGTGTGTTTTAAATCATGTTTATGATGTCTGCTCATTGTTGTGGTTTCCTGGAAAGGGTTGAAATGTTGTCTCGTACTACTTTTCTAGTTTGCATGCGTGAGCAGGGAAGAGCTCTGTTGTTTTCTCCCAAGCGAGCAACCCTCGCCTAAGCAAAATTAGCAAGAAGTTCACCCCAAGTTCTGCTCGAGTTGTAGCTTAGGCAACGAGCTCTAGTTTTGAGCGAGAGTAATCTCGCTCAAGCGAAGAGGCCTCACTTAAACGAGAACTCGCGAACCCTCATAATGCCCTATGATTTCAATCTCGCCTAAGCGAGAGCTTTTCGCATGAGCGAGAGGCTCCTATCGCCTGAGCGAGAGCTCCTTAGCTTGAGCAAGATTGGCAACAAAGTTGTTTGAATGCTTGTATGCTCCCATGATTGATTTGTTTACCCTTTCAAAGCATGAAATATGATGCCAATTTTTTATGCAATGTGGTTGTGTTTTCTTTAGTTTTTGTTGTTTGGGATTTTGGGTTTTTGCATGCCGAAATTAGTGAAAATCTGCCAGTTTAGCTTAAGCGAGAAATTTTAGCTTAAACGAGAATTTATAGCTTAAGTGAGATCAGTCTAGCTTAAGCGAGAATTTCTTGCTTAAGAAAGAGCAATCTAGCTTAAGCGAGACCAGTCTAGCTTAAGCGAGAATTTCTAGCTTAAGCGAGATCAGTCTAGCTTAAGCGAGAATTGCCACAGAATTTTAATTTCTTACTTTAACTCGTGGATTGATTCAATTACTCTTAAAGGAATGAATCTATGATTGTGTATGTTTCATGTGATATTGACTTGCTTGGTATGAAATGAAATACGAATGAGTTGGTTGGTTGGACATTGGCATGAAATTGTAATGCTTGAGATGGCATGTGGAATGTTGTGCATAAAAGAGTTTCATGGGAAACTCTTGGTGATGGTGTGGTTAATGTATACCTTGATATACAAAGATGTTTAAATAAAGGAAGGTATCTTGAACTCTAATAATTGTTCACACTTATATAGAGTAGACTTATTATGTGGTGAGAGTGGCAGGAGGTCCCAATCTTTGGCAGGATAATGGCCTTAGACAATCAGGGGATTAACCCTGGGGTGTAGTTGGGTGATAACCCCTTGTGTCTAGACTCTACAGAGTTTAGGAACCAGCACAAGCGCATACTTCCTTTAGAATTCTATATGAAGAGTATAATCTGGATAATTGAGTTAGAAGGTCTTGCATTTGTTTGTTATCACATGAATTGGGTGCCTACTACTTTATATGATTATGACCTGATTTAACATTTACTTGCTTAATAACATGGTGAAAATTATTTTTATCTCTAGCATTCCATTTCTCTCCGTGTCTATGTTTCTGTTTGGTTTTCTTTTTGCGATGATCACCAAATCCTTGGTGTGAGCAGATGTGGAGACTCTTGGTGATCGTGATGTTGGCGGGGAGGTTGCGATGTAGTTAGGCTTCCTGGATACTTTATTGCTCATTGTTGAGTCTTTCTTCTTGTATACTGCTATTTTGTAGTTTGTTGTCCTGTGAGCAAATTTTCAATTTAATCTAATTTGTGTTTAGATTTTTGTCATGACATTGTGTTATGCCTAAAGATTTCCATTTCAGTATAATTTGGGATAACTGTAAAAGGTTAATTCTGATATACTTTCTATTAGTGGTCTTTTCTTTTATATAATAAACATGAAACATTCTATTTACTAGAATTATTCTATTAAATTGGGATGTTACTTTTATATATATATATATATATATATATATATATAATAATTTTTATTTATTTTTAAATAAAGAAAATTTATTTAATTATTTTATTAAATAAATAAATTATTTTTTATTCATAGATAAAATTATCTAATTAAAGGATAATAAAAAAATTATCAAACGAGATATCTCTTTATATAATATAATAGATAAACAATAATAAGAAATTATTTCTTACTTTTTACAAACATCAAACCTACGAAGAATGAAAAAAGATGCACAATGAAAAAAATGCTTATAAAAATATGAATAAAGCAAAGAATTTGATTAAAATATATTTTTAATCGATTATTTCCTTATTTATTTTGCTGTTCGAAGAAAACGATTGCTGTTTGTATATTTTAGAGTAAACAGTTTTATTAAAATACACTAACTGAACTTTTACATTATTATTATTTAATTACAAATGACTATGAACGATAAATTGCTGTTGAAGTAGTATCGTAAAAGTCCTATCAAGAATGTTTTCTTTACTGGTGAATATTAATTACTTCGACTTTTTCACCGTAAATATCACAATTTAACTAATAAACAAACACTTCCTTCATTAATGCAGTTGAAGGAAACCAACAGCAACTCACGCTTTTACTTTCTACACTCTAATAATATCTAACTGCACCTTTATAACTTTTGAAATGACCCTTTTATGTTTTGAAATAGTAACTTCCAGATTATTTGTTTCGAAAATATTTTTAAAAAACTTGAAAATTTAGAACATGATCTCTAAAAAATAATTTCCAAAACAAATTTGTCAAAACACATGAAATTTATTACAGAACAAATCTTCCAAAATGTATATGATACCTTTTCAAACATATTTTCTATAACACATGTACATTTCAGACTAAATTTTATAGAATGCATTTTTATTTTTTTCAGAACAAATTCTCTCTCTTCTTCTTCGTCTGAAATGGAGAACCGAGGTACAGTGATAGTGATGATAGTATATTGGAAACAATGACAAAAGCAGTGATGACATAATACAGTGAGAGGGTATTTTAGCCTTTTTATTATCTTAATATGGAGGTGCAATTAATAATAATGACAATGCCAGAAAAGAAAAGCCTTAGTACACAGAGCAAATGAATGGGCTTTTTGTGCGGCTCATGAGCCCACATAACACAGCATTTCCTCTTCTCGTTTTAATGAAGTTATAATAAAACGTGAATAAATGAGAAGAAACCAGTGTTGTTGTGTAGGTTCGGTGTTGCAGTACAGGCACACGTCACCCCTGCCAGTCTTTCTTGGATTTCATTCTCCACCTTTTCAATCATGTCAAAACGGCGTGGTCAAGAGCCAATCTGGCTCATTCCAGATTCGAACTCAGTTGGATTAAAAAATAATTTTTTTAACCCATAAATAATGTGAATTCGAGTTGGGTGTGAGTGAATTAACTTACAATCCACTTTAATCTATTACATCTTAAAAAAATAAAATATTATCAAAATTATTACATTATTTGTCTTTTTTTATTGACAAATGTTACAAAATTAATTTTTTCATCATTTTAAAATTCTGGTATAACATGATTTGGATTCAAATCCTACAAAAATCAATTTAATTTAATTTTTTATTTATTTATGATTTCAATTATAATATTAATTGTATGTAATATTGTTATTTGTAATATTTTTATAATAATAATTATTTGTAATTATTAATAATAATAATAAGTAATATTATTATTTATAATATTTTTATAAGTATTATTATTTGTTATTATTAATAATATTGTTATTATAAATATTATTAATAGTAATAGTAGTAAATTAATAAGCAATATTAGTATGATTACAATAATAATAAGTAATATTATTATTTATAATATTTTTATAAGTATTATTAATTCTAATTAATAATAATAATATTAGTAGTAATAATAGTAAAATTATAAACAATATTATTTTTATAATAATAACTATAAGTAATATTATTATTTGTAATTATTAATAATAATATTATTATAAATGTTATTTGTAGTGATAAGAGTAAAATTATTAAAAATTATTATATCATTATTATCTGTAATATTTTATAAATATTATTATTTGTAATAATTAATAATATTATTATTATAAATATTATTTGTAATGATATTAGAAAAATTATAAATAATATTAGTATTATTACAATAATAATAAGTAACGTTATTGTTTATAATATTTTTATAAGTATTATTATTTATAATTATTAATAATATTATTATTATTATAAATATAATTTGTAGTGATGGTAGTAAAATTATTAATAATTATTATATTATTATAATTACTGTCATATTTAATTTAAAAAATTGACATTAAAAAATTATTATATTATTAACCACTATAATTATTATTATTAATATTATTTTTATTATCAATAATTGTTATTATTATTATTATAAATACAATTGTTATTACTATTATCATTAATATTATAAACTATAATTATTTTATTTTTATATTATCACTAAAAAATATTTTTTATTAATGGTTACTTTGTAGGAGTTAAAGAAATCGCTAAAAATGTTTTTAGTTTTTGTCAATTTTTCTAACCGTCACAAATTTTTTTATGTTATTATAAATTTAATTATTTGATTTCATAAAATTTTAGCTTTTATATTAAATATTTTCTCCTTCAGTTTTTTCTTTATTTTTTCACGTGTCATCAATCACTCCTTATTTCTCTTCTTTCCTTTTCTTCCTTAATTCTTCTCTTTCGTCTTCTTCAACATTGATGATAGACATTTCTTCATTGAAAAGAAGGAGAACGTGATGCACCACTTTAGAACCCTAGAATCAACCTCATTCGTTACGAAAGTGTCGTCGAGCTTCTCCTCGTGGAGATGAATCAGATAAGCCATTTAGAGGTCGTGGTCGCACTTAGGTCCGTGGAGGTGACGAAGCTACATCGCATAATGGGGAGGGAGTAAAGGTTGTTGTTCGAGGCGAAGAACCCCACGTTCCAGTTGCTAGACTTGATCGGTCTGACACACACACACTGATGGTGTTGTACGATCTAGTGTGGATCGTGTAGGAGGTCGACAGAGTCGCCAACGAATTTGCTTTGATTATTGCCAAGTCTTGCCTCAGAACAATCCACTTTAACTTTTCTCAACGAATGCTGAATTTTTGGAATGATAAGCACAAACTTGAGTCTCAGACTTCATGCTTTGAGGTTAACTTTTGTTACCTCCTTTTAATCGATTGATGTTATTGTTGTTATGTTGAGTGTAGAAACTTTATAATCTTGAGGAACCAATTGTGCAGAAAATTGTAAGCATCATTAGCTCTTTCAAAGACCACACAAATACCAAAGAACTTTATGTAATCAATCATAAGCTAGCTAATTAGGAATAATAGAAAATGCAACTTTCACTAAAATATCCATATTGATTTGTAATCATGATTAATGTTCTTTTTTGGCTAAATTTGGAGTGAGATATTCATGATAGTCCAGATGAAATGACCGCTGCTTTGTATATACAAGCAGTATAGTTAGCCAGGCTTTGATATTTGTAACCCGTTCACGCAACTGGTCCTTTGTTCAACGCCCTGGATTGTTGTTAGTAAGAACTTTCGTTATTGCTTATCTGGTAAGGATGATGATCTTCCATCATATCTGCTAGAATTGGGGAACTGAAAAGTGATCAACTTAGAGTGTTAACTGTTTCATTATTAAAATTAAGACAGAAGGTTGGTGATTGTGATGCATTATTTTAGATCTATCAATTTATATGGTAAGAACATGTTGATTTTTGCAGATGTGGTAAGAACATTATATATTTATCATTGTCTATGAATTTGTATAAATATTTAGATGTATATCTTACACTTCTGACACTTGAGATTATCAGACTCTAGAAATGAGAAGAAGTTAGGTAACGTGTTATACAATCTTTCTATAGCTTGGCTACTATCTGATGATTATATTATTTTACAGGTAGTAAGTATTGTTCACTTCAGTATACAACCTCTTCACATGCTCGTTGTTCTGGTACATCCTAGTTTAAAAAAAAAAAACACTAACTGTTAATTTTAATATTATAAAATTCAAAATTCCTCTTTCTAAAACTGAAATCAACCAGAAGTCCTAAATTAGAAAACAGAAACCCGCTTCTTCGCGTCGTCCACACCACACTACACACAGACCTTCATCTTCGCCCACACACAATCCATTTTTTATCTTTAGTCATTTAGTAGTCTGTGCAAAATGTCTACAAGAACATTTAAATGTCTCATTGTAGAGGATCTTACCGAGTGCAATGTCATTGCAGTAAGAGTCTTGTAGCCGAGGGCTTTTGCGAGGCTGTTTTACTATCTCATTTAAGAGAGGAAAAGTGGAAGGAGATGCCTATGAAAAAGAGGAGGGAAATATATGTACTCGTCAGGAATTTGAGATCTACAGCATATAGACTTGCTCTTGCCTCTATCGTTCTTGAATACAAGCAAAATGACATTGGGTTTTTGTAAAATGTATTTTTTTGCTGGATTGAACGGTGCAACTTATATTTCTAAAGTCAAATAGGCAAAATTTTGCTTAGAAGAAAAGATGAAAGCGAAGAAGATATCTTGAACTTTTATGTATCTTCTCTGTAATCTAGATATTTGAAATTATCCATTCCTGTAACTATTGCACTTTAGTCCAGGAACTAGTTCATTAATTTTAGTAAATGTTATACTAATGTTATGTTGTTGTGATCCTATATCAACGAGGCTTTGTTTCATGCTAAAAATTGTTATAATTATTGAGAATTGACTGCTTTCGTTAGAAAACCAATAGCTGTACTGAAAAATAACTTAAAATATACTATTCAACTACAGAGAAGATAAAGATAAACGTTTATATTTTTCATTTTGATAAAAGGAGGAATATACATATATAATCTAAGAGATTTGCCAAGATAGATGAATAAGTATATGATGAAAGAAGCAACCACCAAAATTGAATTGTATGTGATAACTGCCATTTAGAAGTACTTATCAGTACCAACAGAAAGATTAAACACTTCCTTCATAATAAGTACGATACTCAATTATATGAGAATGGCATAGTTGAGTTGCATCTTTCAAGTAGCTAAGAAAAGCATTTCACAGACCCTCACATTTTGACAGTTAAACATCCTTAAATTGTTGCATTGGTTGAAGAAAATAAAAATTGAGAGATAAAACCAATAGCAATCTCCATGAGATGTTTTCGTAGCAATATAGAAATTTCAATTCAATCAAATTTTCTTCCTTAGAATTTATCATTGTCCCCATGTTGATTACTATTTGAGTTCTCCACAATCCTACAATGTTTACGAAAAAAATCAACTAACGTTACATTTAAATTTCTTTTCTTAAATATCATAATCTTAAAACTAATCAGCATCAAGTAAAGTTGTCTCATACATATAAACCACACTCTAAAACTTAAATTGCACTCTATAGAATTTTCCAACAAGTTTAGCTTAAGACTAGGGCAAAGAAATAATTTGACTTCTTCTAATATGTCTCGAGTTTAAGAAAAATAAAGTCTATAAAAATACCATGACAATTTTTAAATTATTATGAATGTATTGTCTTTGGTTCTCTTGAAAATTGAAGCTTATATATGAATAGACTTCGGTTGTTTGAGAACCATCGTTTATACGTTCTCAATAATTTAAAAATGTCACTTTTTAAAAATATTTATTTAATTGTATGGGAATCGTTGTTTATAGGTTCCCAATAATTTAAAAATTTCATTGAAATTTTAAAATATTTCATTTGAGTGAGAGAGATATAGGTGATATAGGTTTTGGTTCTCTCAAATAATCGAAACCTATTAGGGTATAAGTTTTAGTTTTACAAAGAAAAGTGTATACCTAATTTTTATGAAATTCTACAAATGCACCAAGGCCACAATTGCATTGCACCGTCACAGAACTGCTTGTTTCTTCTCCCCCACCATTGTGAACCCCATTCTTCCACCATTCTTGCTCCTTTCTTCTTCTTTTTTCCACCACAATCGTTGAACTTGAGTCGAACACCTACCCAATCACCATCATTGAACCCAAGTTCATTGAGCACCACTCCACTCTCCACTACTGCAATGTCAAACTTTCCGTTGAGTTTTGTTATTCCTAAAGTTCGTGTTTTCTGTCAACATTCATGTCTTAGTGGAATTGTAACTCGCATTTTGTTGCTTCCAAAACGTGTTTTGCATTGCATCCTCCCCTATGTTGCTTGTATTTCATGCTCTCAGGTTCCTATTAGCTTAAAAATTTATATCTAATATGAGTCTATATGTTTTAACATGTTAATTTATTTTTTGTACGTTAGATATGTTGAATTATTTTTTTAAAAAAAATTGGTTAACTATATGTTTAAATTTTGTTATTGCATTGAGTTAGCCTTATTTGAAATTCAATACAAAAATAATTTATTGTCTCTAAGTTTTGTGAAAAAATTGTATTTTAAAAAAATTAATAAAAGAAGGTTGTACTAATAGTTTATAAGTTTGAATCTTAAATTGTCTGGTTAGACAATCACTAGTGCAGTTTTACGTTTATACAACGTCTTATATGCTTCGGTTCTCGCACAAACGAGATATATAAAAATATGGTGGCATTTTTGTGAATTAAATAAACTTTTATGCCTCAGTTCTAGAGATGTCAAAATGGGTTTCAACCCGTGAGCCAACCCGGCTCATCACGGGTTCGAGCTGGGTTGGGTTGAGAAAAATTCAACTTTTTCAAAAGCGGGTTGAACTCAACCCGACTCACTTAACCCACAGGTTAAACGGGTTCGAGCCGGGTTGAAGGTGGGTTGGCCCACTTAACCCACCAATTTTTTTTTACAATTTTATTTAATATTTTTTAATATTTTTTAAATTTTTTTAATAATTATTTACTACTCCTATTATATTTGTTCACAATTTTATATTTTTAAATGCTAGAATGTTGGTTAATTATTTTTGGATAGTTTGAATGTTTAATTAATTTGATTGTCAAGTTATATATATGTTGATACTTTAATTTTTAACTATAATCTTTATAGTAAATTACTCAAGTAACCGTCTTACAAACAATTTTTTTCTAAATTAGCATGAAAAAAATGTATAGTTTTTTTATTTATATTTTGTTGAATAGTATGACAGAAAATTTGTAATATTAGCCATGCTTTCTTAGACTAATGGATACTTTTTTGGAAATAATTCTTCATATATTGGTGGTGAGCATGATCAAAACATTGGTTCTTGATTTTACTATGATTGTCATCTCATGGGTTACTTAAAAATTTATTTAAATATTTGAATACTAAAAAAAAAAAATTTAGGTGGGTTGGTGAGCCAACCCACTTAACCCACCAACCCGTGGTGGGTTGAGCCGGGTTACAAAATTTCTGGCTCACCAGAAAGTGAGCCGGGTTGGGTTCACTCATTTTCAACCAGGCTCGTGGTGAGCCAACCCGTGTGAGCCGGGTTGGCTCACTTTGACATGTCTACTCAGTTCTCTCGTCAACCGAGGCCTATGATCGTTTATGCCTTGGTTATACTCCCAACTGAGGCAGTAACACTGCCAAAAATTCTAGCTTTCCCATTTTTTTTAGATTTTAAAATGCTGATAAGTGTTTGAGACTGAGAAAGCTCTAACTGCTCTGAAAGTTGGATGGTGGCAAGAAACAAGACTAAAAGGGGTAAAAGAGAAAGGAAAACTGGTTTTTGTGCCATCTCTCCTTTCAACAAATAGAGGGAGATCACTTAGATGAACAAAGACACGAAAGGGATTTTGGTTTAGGCCTCTAGGAGGAACAAGCTTTTGCTTCTGCCTCTGTCATTCATATTCAACAGAAATGAACCAACTATGTTTCAATCTAGTTCTTTCTGATCTCCAATGGAATGCACTAAGAAAAGTATTTGCACAAAACAAGCACCAAACACTGCAAAACATGAAACATTTTACTGTGGACCATGTTCTCAGTTCAACCGTTAACCATTTTTGCAGTGTAATGCTATATGTTTTTGCTTTTGTGTTGGTTTGGTTGTACATGATATAATATGACAACATGCAAGTCACCTAATGGCTAAGGAAAATTTTATATTCTATAAAAACGAAAATGATATTTGGACAAAATATTTTAACTCTATTTTTACAATACTGATGTGGCAAGGAAGTTTTAAAATTTTATTACAAATGCTTTAATGAAAGCAACTGTTACACGTGCGGGGAGGATTGCTTTTGCAAACTGAAAGAGATAGAGAGAGAGAGAGCGAAAGGTAGAGAACGAGTGGAGCAATGCGGGCACAAAGTGAAAGAGAGAGAGAGAGAGCGAAATATAGAGAAAGTTTCGAGCAATGATGGAGACAGAGAGAGAGAGACAACGACCACCCACCTGAAGTGCTCGACGACAAGCATTTGATAGCCCACACCGGAGGCCACTTGTAGTATTCCGAGTGAATATCATTCATCCAAGTTGTTGCATTTTGAGGTCGGTGTGATTTTCCAGCGGTGTTTGTGGGTTTGCAAAGACTACAACGAACTGCAGTCGTTGACAGGAAGGGTTTCGTCAATGTTGCATTGTAAGTTTGCTATGCTTCCATTAGACATTTTCTTACCATCTTCATTGATGATGAAACTTTTTTATTTTGTAAAGTTTTGATCTTTGGTGGGAGAAAGTTTTTTTTTTTTGTTTTTGATGGAAGTTTGAAAAACTGATTTGGTGGTGTTGTCATCAATGTTATGTGCATTTGTAGTGCCCATTGCTATTGTTCGCTTTTGTGTGTTCTAGAGTTGTGGCTGTTTGCAAATTTTGAAGAAAGCACATTTGTGTATTTCTGTATTTGGGTGCTTATGTATTATTGTTTGGATTTTATTTTTGTAGTGATTTAGTTGATGATTATGTAATTTCTAGGGTTTAGGTAGAAGGGCGTGTTGAATGTGTGGTGGTTCAGCAATGTCCTGTGGTTTGTATTCCGTGTTGTGTAAGAAATGTCCTCTGATTTGTGTTACTATTTGGAACAATGACATTGAACGCAATTTTTTTGCAGTAGTAAGATATGAGAACGTTATGACTGGTCAATTTCGATTTAATGAGAAGGTATTGACATTGTGTTATTTGTATATTTTGTTGTGATCCTTTTCAGTCAAAATTGAAATGAAGTATTAATTTTTGCAATTTCATTGATTGTTAGACTTGATTGTATACATTTTGTTACACAAAGTGCATTGCCGAGATGAATGGATTGATCTTGGACAACCATCGTGCAAGGATAGAGGATACATCATTCAAATGGTGTTTGCACATGTGAAAACCATTACAGATATGTAACCATCTTTTACTTGAGATGTTGAAGCATTGGTTACTTGCTCAGGAATCGTTTCGTGTCATGCAACGGTCTATTTCGTTTACTTGTGCTGACATTTGAATGTGTTTAGGATTGGGGGTTGTTGGGTTAGATGTAGATTTTGATAAAATTTTTTGTGGGGTAGTGGGTGGACTTCGAAAAGACAAATTAATAACTGTTGAAAATGTTATTGAAATGATTAAGAGTGTGGTAGAGAGTGACTCTGATGACGTTGATAACGTATGTCGTTTGTACATTTTTGTTTGTTTTGTTGTGCTTTACTTTCCTACGAATTCAAAAACTATTAGTAATGATGAAGAAAGAAGAAAACGATGAATGAAAGAAAAGGGTGTACTTGTGGAGGAAGAAGGGTAAAAGAGGAAGAGGATGAAGAGAAATGAATCATTTCACAACTAGGATACCGGTTGAAATGTATGAAAGTGAAAGAAGTTGTCTGGTCGTAGATATGCCCTCAAACTCAAAAAGGGTACAATACAACCATTAGTACACTTTAAAATGTTAAATATTGTTTTATCCTTTAACTTTCAGTGAATTGTGAAATTAGTCCATTTTGAAACTTTTGACTAAATTAGTTTTTCATCTTTCGAAACACGTGGATTTAGTCCTTTTAATCAAATTTTGTTAAGTTTATTTGATATTTCAAGCATGTTTCATAATAGTATTATACTTTACATTAAACCAAAAATGTGTCAACCAGTATAAACAACTCAAATTCAATCCTGAAATGTGTACGAAACATCAAATAAACCTAACAAAATTTGATTAAAACAACTAAATCTACGTATTCCGAAAGATGAAGGACTAAATTGGTCAAAAATTTTGAAATAGACCAATTTCAAAATTCACGGTTAAGGGACCAAAAATATATTTAACCTTATTTAAATAATGTACTAGTAAATGGGAGTACTTTTATGGGAACAACAAGCACCAAAATATAAATATAGATTTTATTGAATGTTGCTATAAGAAGTTGCAGGGCATGCCATTTCTAACTAATAACTAATACAACTTGTAAATAAATAACGAAATAATGTTGCACAGAGGAAAAATTAACTAAATAAATAAACCAATAAAAGCTCAACTTGTAAACCAGGTGAGCAACTTACTATGGAGAAAAAAAGAAATTATAAGAAACCAATAACTCACCACCACTGATGCTATGCCAGGAAAGAGTCCACAACAAATGACTACACGCACAAAAGACTGATTGTGACTCAATTTATTAATCATGCTTGCATCTGCATCTACCAAGCCAACCTCTTTCAAGATGAAGCTAAACTACTTTCGAAGTGAATGAATAGCCTGAATGCATCTACCAAGTCAGCTACTATGATTTCTCATCCTCCAAAACTTCTAAATAATTACTGTGATATGATAGTCATTTTAATCACTCTCAGCACATGACTACAATGAAACTTCATAAATTGAACAATCAAATCCACAATAGAAAACTGCTAATCCTAAAAAATTTTCTTCAACCATTCCCATAATAACAATAAAACAATTAAAATACAAATGAGAAAAAGATTCAACGTTATTACCACACAAAGAACACATAAACCATAAAATCACTCCTTTTTCTTAACTTCCAAATCCATATGTAAACCACAATACAACAATTTTCAAAGAATCAAAATTTTAACGGGTGTCACCTCATCCATCCAAATTAAGTTTCCTCAATCCACATATTCCATACTAGAAAAGTAAAACATTTTTGCAACTTTTGAGAAAGTAATACGTCTTCTTCCTCATTAACCATTAAAAAAGAAAAATCAAGCACTCTATATTTTTATTTATTTTAGATATAACATCTTAAAATTATACTATAAATTCATCACAGAGTTAGTACAAAGTTTATATCGATACAAAAGTACAATCTAAACTTAATCAAATATACATAAATACAAATATTTATAAAAGATAAATTAAAATAAAATATTAATCCTCTATCAAATATTCTTCTTGCATCTATAAATTCAGTTTCACAATGTTTGCATCTTTTTTATTGTTTTTACTACTTTTTTTCAAATTTCACAACTTAAGTTCAGTAGTTAGTTTTCAGGTTTTTAGCTCTTTCTTTTAGATTTTGTTGTTTATGTGTTTACACATTAGAACCCTAATTCTTATTTTGCTCAGAAATAAATCTTCAATATATTCAATGTGTTATTAGGATTGACATCTAAGTTGAATCTTTACTACATTACAGGAATATTAGAATTTTTGTTTAAAGTTAACGCAACTATATGGTTTAATATTATAATTATTTAGATTCTTTTAATCAATTAATAAAGTTTGATTAAGTTTTAAATCTATTTTAAATTTGAATATTTTCACTATAATTTTGTATACATTAAACACTTAAAAAAATATATTTTTAATTGAACTTTTATCATTTAATTTTTTCTGTTAACTAAATAAATTTGTGAATACTACTTATTTTAAGTAATATATTTATATAATTTATTATTTCTCTTAATTTACTTAAATAAAAGTAAGTTTATTAAAATCCTGATATTTTACATGAGGAAGAAAAGTACAAAATCAAATAATTCTTTATGTGGGGTAAATATTATGTGATAGAATTTAACTTGCACAATACCACAACATTTGACACATAACAATAAATAAGTACAACACAAAGTATCACTAAAAACTATTCATGTTTCAAGTAATAAAATTTTACATATTAAAACTATAATCAAATATAAACATCAATTTTATTAACTTAAATACTAATTTTAATTTTTTAATTTATCCTAAATCATAATAAAAATTTATTATGGACCCTCCAAGGAGCACCGCACATCCTGCACGGGCCAACCACGGATATGATGGACTGACCCACATTGCTCGCATTGTATGAATTTTCTTCAAAATGTAGTATAGTTTATGATGAGTAGGTTTGTCATTAATTAAGTTTTCTTTTAGTTACATACTATTTGAACAACAATATTACCCGTAACACAATAAACAAAAGTATTTTGTTAAAATTTATAACTTTAGTCTTTAATATTTCACAATAATGCTACAAAAATTCTTTACATTTGTTTGATTGAACAACAAATCAAACTACTCCTTTGCATAAGAAAATATATAATAGTCCAGAGAATAATAAAGGGAAAGAAACAAAAGCAGTCTTCAACAATGAATTAAAGTCTTGTCTTTCATCTTCTACAATGGTCTCTAGTTTGACAAAACTTGATCGTCTTTCATGATAACACTTTAGAATGCATGGTGCAACTTCATCCGCATAGCATTTGGATTTTGGCTTTCTCATCATCATTTTGGATATAATGATATTAAAGTAAGAACAATTAGAGAATTTTATATAGAAGAAGGTATTCAATTGATATTGAAGAAAGAAGTTAATGAATTGAAGATGGTAGAGAATTGAGAAACTTGAGATATATACCGGAGAATGTTAGGTGAAATGAATCTAAATATAATTTTAGACTAAAAAAGGAACATCGTTAAAATTCGACTATGATAAATTTTATTACTAGAAGAATTTGTTAGGATAGTTTTTTCATGACACCTACATTTTTTGTTGCATATGTCAAAATAAGACTCATATGATATGAAATTCTTGGAAGAAATGTCATTTGAAAAAAAAATTAAAATATTGCGAAAAGAAATACCGAAATCAAATATGTTAATGATATATGTGTGCTTTGCAAAATCAACAAAGTTTTTCTACAAAATATGAAAAAGCTTGTTGACTCATACGGTGTAACATATCAAATGTCGTTTGTAACCTGTATATTCTTTTTTATAATAATTTTAAAGTTTAACTAGGTTTTAAATGTCACTTTATCTAATAGCATTTCTGATTGAGTTTCTATTAAATTTTTTTAATCTATTGAGTGTTTAAAATTTTTTATTTTGCAATGAAATTTCTATCATTAAATTTTTTTGTTAAGATGATAATACGATTGTTTTTTTTTTGTCATTTTTTTAATTGTCTCCACATCTTAAAAGAAATGTGATAATCATTTATTCGAATTTCATATATTCAACTTTGTTCCAATAACACAAGGGCATGATTTATACTTAAATATCTCCCACTTAAAAAATAAAAATAAAAGTGTGACTCTATCCCATTTAAAAAGATACACTTTATATGATTTTCTATTGAATTTAAATGGGAAACAATACCATTGAAAACATAACACATAAATAACAACCTTAAAAACTTTGTCTAGGATCCAACACTCCCTAACCCAATAACACCACATTTGACATATAACAATAAATAAGTAAAACACAAAATATCACTAAAATCATACTCATATTTCAAGTAATATTATTTTACATATTAAAACTATAATCAAATTCAAACATCAATTTTGTTAACTTAAATACTAATTTTAATTTTATTAATAATCCTAAATTATAATAGAAATTTATTATTGATCCTCTAAGGAATGTTACGCATCCTGCATGGGTCAACGACGGGACGGGATGGACTAACCCACATTGACTATATTGTATGAATTTTCTTCAAAAGATGTAATATGGCTTCTGATGAGCAGGTTTGTCATTAGTTAAAGTTTCTTTTAGTTACAAACTATTTGAATAAACAACAATACTATACATAACACAATTAACAAAGTATTTTTAAATTTACAATTTTAGTCTTTATTATTTCATAATAATACTACTAAATTTATTTACATTTGTTTGATTGAACACCAACTCAAACCACTCTTTTGGACAACAGAATGTATAACATTCCAAAGAATAATAAAGGAAAAAAAAAACAAAATTTTTTTTTCAAAAATGAATTAGGTTTTTGTCTTTCATCTTCTACAATGGTCTCTAGTTTGATAAAACTTAATCATTTTTATGATGAGACTTTAGAACGAATGGTTCAACTTCATCCACAAAGCATTTGGATTTTGGTTTACTCATCATCATGATAATGATATTCAAATAAGAACAATTAGAGAATATTATATAGATGAAGGTATTCAAATGATATTAAAGAAAGAAGTTAAAAAATTGAAGATGGTAGAAAATTGGGAAACTTGAGATATATAGTGGAGAGTATTATGTTGAAAGAATCTAATTATAATTTTAGACTAAAATAGGGACACCATTAAAATACAACCATGATAAATTTTATTTCTAAAAGAATTTTTTGATTTTATTTTTCCATTACACCTACATTTTTTGTTGCATATGTCAAAATCAAACTCATGTAATATGAAATTCTTGAAAGAAATTCCTTTTAGAAAAAAATTAAATAAAATTATAACGTAAAAATTAATGAAACAAAATATGTTAATAATATCTTTGTGTTTTGTAGAATGAACAATGTTTTTCTACAAAATTTGAAAAAGCTTGTTGACTTGACCCATATGGCGGTGAATCACAAAAAATGGTTTTTCTACTCTACATATTCCTTTTAGTAATAATTTTAAAGTCTAACTAGGTTTTAAATCTCTCTTGATCTATGAGTATTTCTATTTGAGTTCCTATTAAATCTTTTCAATATATTGGGTGTTTAAAATATTATAATTTTCAATAAAATTTCTATCGTTAAATTTTTTTTGTTAAGATGGTAATATGATTATTATTTGTTTTATTATTTTTTTAAATTGTCTCCACATCTTAAAGAATCATTTATTTGGCTTGTATTTATTCAAGGTCCAATAACACAATGACATGGCTTTTATTTATATATATATATATATATATATATATATATATATATATATATATATATATATATATATATATATATATATATATATTTATTTTTT
>Ga0214544_1004156_pt1:0-27500 | contig 29271 bp, 16 predicted proteins | sample CNSS3metaG_FD_160074 | JGI IMG/M metagenome (GOLD analysis project Ga0214544, IMG submission 160074) | Root nodule microbial communities from cowpea collected in UCLA plant growth center, Los Angeles, California, USA - CNSS3 | ecosystem: Host-associated > Plants > Roots > Nodule | place...
GCTCAGAGGTATTGGAGAACAACTTGAAAATTTTGAATGATGACATGGGTGCAATGCAAATGGTTAGAATTGCTAGAAGGAATGGGCAGGTTCATATGTATGTTAATCACTCAATTTGTGAAGCTGAAATGCAACAGGATATGGAATATGAATTGGAAGATGACGCAGATAGTCACCATAACATTAGGGTGGAGCCACAAACTGAATTTGAGGAAACTGGAGTTGATGTAGTAGTTGAAGGTGATGAAACTGGAGCTGATGGACTAGGTGTAGATAAGGAAACGGGAGTTGATGCAGAAGTTGAAGGTGATGAAGCTGGAGATGATGGAGTAGGTGTAGATAAGGAAACTGGAGTTGGTGCAGAAGGTGATGAAGCTGGAGGTGATGGAGTAGGTGTAAATAACGAAACTGGAGTTGGTGCAGAAGGTGATGAAGCTGGAGGTGATGGAGTAGGTGTAAATAACGAAACTGGAGTTGGTGCAGAAGGTGATGAAGCTGGAGGTGATGGAGTAGGTGAAGGTGATGAAGCTGAAGGTGATGAAGATGAAACTGGATCTGATCTAGTTGATGTTAGTGTCCATTATGAGGACAATTTATGGGAAGGAAATGGGGAAGAAGATAGTGAGGATGATGATTTAGAATTTGATTGCAGTGACCATGTTGATATGCGAGATAGGGGGTTATTTGATGATGGGTGGGAATCAGATGAAATGTACAGCGATGATCCAAGCAGTGATGACTCATTGGCAAGTCGCACCCAATAAGGCAAACTTTGGGACCTTTAAAATGCCCAAAAGTATGGCCCAATACCAGTGGGAAGTTGGAACATATTTTCCAGATAAAGAGGCATTTATAGAGGCAATAAGGACATATGGAGTGCAATCTGGAAGAAGGCTTAAACTTCAAAAAAATGATAAACGTAGATGTAGAGTGATATGTTTGGGTGGGAAAGGGAAGTGTTCTTGGTTTGCATATTGTGCTTATATGGCTGAAACACACATATGGCAGTTAAGGAGAATTAATGACAAGCACAAGTGCAGCAGAGAATTCAATGTGAAAATGCTTAATGCTAAGTGGTTAAGTGGTAGGTTGGAAAACACATTAAGAGACAACCCAAGTTTGAGGGCCATTGATATTCGCAATAAAGTTACTAGGAAGTGGAATATTGCTGTGACAAAGTCCATGGCTCGTAGAGCAAAAACACTAGCTGTTGAGCAAGTTGATGGGTCATTTGTAGAACAGTTTAGTAGAATCTATGATTATGCACATGAGATTCTTCGTTCTAATCCTGGTTCTACAGCAAAGGTCAAAGTGGAAGGAAATGAAGGCGAAAAATATTTCAGCAGGTTCTACATGTGTTTAAAGGCCTGCAAAGATAGTATGATTTCATGTCGCCCTTTCATTGGTTTAGATGGATGTTTTCTGAAACATAAGTATGGGGGTGAACTTCTTACTGCTGTTGGAAGGGATGCCAATGACCAAATGCTACCAATTGCCTGTGCCGTCGTTGAAGTGGAAAATAAGGACACATGGACATGGTTTTTGGAGTTGTTAATTGATGATCTTGGGGGACCAGATATCTGTGCAGCCTACACATTCATGTCAGACCAGCAAAAGGTATGGATACTATTTTTGCACAGTTTTGTTATGTCCATTTACTGCTGATATAATTGTTGGTCTGCCTTAATTGATTTAATTGTATTATGCAGGGTTTGTTACCAGCCATTCAATCTCTTTTGCCTGGGGCTGACCAAAGGTTCTGCATGAGGCATTTATATGCAAACTTCAGGAAGAAATTTCCAGGAAAGAATCTGAAAGCTTTAATGTGGGAAGCAGCTCACAGCACATATCCACAACAATGGGAGAAAGTCATGAAGAGGATGAAAGAAGTTAACAACGATGCTTTCAAACATCTGTTAGGAATACCCCCTAGGTAACTTTACTCAACTATGCTGAAACTAATTGTGAAGCATTAATGATTTCTGTGTGGCACTTCTACAGGTATTGGTCAAAGTCAAGGTTCATCCCCAGACCTTTGTGTGACACACTCGTCAATAACATGAGCGAGGCATTCAACAGCGTAATTGTACAAGCAAGGAGCAAGCCAATAGTGTCCATGATGGAGGAAATACGTCTTTATATGATGCAAAGATGGGCTGAGAATCGATCAAAGGCAAAATCATTCAAAAACTCAATATGTCCAAGAATCAAGACAAGATTGGACATTGAAACAAAAAATTCCACGAATTGGATTCCCAGGTACATTTAATTTGTTGCACACTCATTTTGATTTAGCCACCATTGCCTCATTTCTGATTTAAACCTGTATTGAATTGTCATACACAGCTGGTCAGCAAATCAGATTTTTGAGGTTAGGCACAAATCATTTACTGGGGAGAAATTTGTGGTGAACATAGACAGCAAGCACTGCACCTGCAGGAAGTGGAGTCTAACAGGGATACCTTGTTGTCATGCAGTGGCTGCAATTAAGTTTTTGAACTTAAGTGAAGAAGATTTTCTCCCTCATTGGTTCAGAATCTCAACCTATGAAGAGACCTACAATTCCATCATATACCCTTGTAACGGGCAGCAAATGTGGACTGAAACAGAATTTCCAGATGTATTGCCCCCTCCTAAACGAATTCTACCTGGAAGACCCAAAAAGAAAAGAAGACTTGAAGCTTGGGAGATGAACAAGAATGGGAAGCAGATTACAAAACATGGCATGACTAAAAAATGTAGCATATGCAAAGAAGTTGGTCATAATCGAAAAATTTGTCCCCAACAACCTCAACCAGCACCACCAAGTCAGCCAACACCATCGACTCAGCCAACACCATCAACTGAAACAACACCACCAACTGCAACAGCAGCAGGAAGTCAGCCAACACCACCAACTGAACCAACACCACCAACTCAGCCACCACCACCAACACCTATGACTCAACCAACTCAGTCATCACAACAGCCACCACCAACACTTATGACTGAACCAACTCAGTCATCACAGCAGCCACCACAGTCATCACAGCACCCACACCCATGCCACCTTCCAATTCCTCGTCCAACCATACCCAATAGAAGGCAGAAACTGCAGCATAGGAGAGGACGTGTGTGGAAGCCATGAGGATTACTTATGCTTTTTTGTATGCTGCACGATTTGTTTTGGAGCTTTGATGTATTATGCAGCTTTTACATTTCTAAGTCAAGAATATTATGCAGCTTTTAGATTTCTAAGACAAGTATGTTTTGTCCACTTTTAATTTACATGTTTTACATTGTAAGTTCAAAAGTCCAAAACACTATTGGATGTCTTTTGTGCTGTAACAGCAAGTACAATGATGTGTTTCTATAATATTGGCTTATGATTGAAAAATTGTCGTTATTGAATTGTCGTTATTGAATGTTTGTAATGCTTGTAAGTAGGATACCAAACTCAGATTTCTTTAACAGCAATTTTTCATTAATTAACTAAGTCATACAACAATTGAGCTTTCCAATTACATATTTCAACACAGTAAAAAGAAAAACACTAACTGATACCCCCAATACACAAACTGATACACCCAATACAGATTTCAACACCACCGGATACAGATTTAATCACACACTTTTCATCAATCGTGACAACACAATGATGTTCACTACAACTAATAAACCCACTATCCCTAGTAAAACATTAACAAACATTCAGGATCCCTTAAGTTCTTTTTCCAGAATAAATATCTTCCTTATTTGCCTTATAATAGTGTTATCCCTTTCATCAGCAGCATCTTCCGAACACCATTTAAAGTAATTACAACCAATGAAAGCTTCACTTCCCCTCTGTTATTGACAACATCCACAACACGAAACAACCTTCATGTTAGTTGCAAACAATTATTGATCATCGAATCACAGAAAAAGGGTGATGGATCTAACCTTGTAATTAGGACAACCCCAAAATTGCTTTCCACCATTTTTAGTAGTTCGAGCTGTTCGTAACACAACAACTTCTCCACAGTTGCATATGGGCGCTCCACCGTGAGACAAAACACCACCACCATGATTAGATAACCTTGGATTTTGCGTACCCCACGAGTTACAGGAGCAAGATGAAGAAGAATGGCCCCTAGACATCACTCGCAATTAGGGCAGATGCTTGCCAAATGAAGCTGAACTTCAGCACGACGAAGAAGACAACTAAATTAGGGCAAATGAACACTTCTATCTCCATAAATAACCTTCTTTGCCACCTCATTACACCACATTGATGACAAGGTTCTCAGAACTTGCCACGTCCCTGTTCCAAACAGACACAATGGCACTATTCTGACGCCGTTTAAGTAAAACTAACGGAAGGGGCCATTTTAAACTGTTTTAACAAATTGGGGGACTAAATTGAACCCCGAAAAAAAAAGAGGACCAAAATGAACCTCGCATATAAAGTAGAGGACGAAAAGTCTAATTAAGCCTAAAAAACACAAACAAAATCAAGAAAATAAATACACTTCAAATTGTGGTATAACATAAATATGTAGCGATAAATTCAACCCAAAAATTTGAATTAGTTTGTCCCTAGTTAGCCTTAGGTCCATGTTTCATATGAGCTTAACACAAAAGAACATCTTAAGAAAATATCTAATAATAATAAATGATTAAATATGTTTTTAGTCCCTCAACTTTTAGTAAAAATTGAAATTAATTCATTTTTGAAACATTGGTCCAATTTAGTTTTCCAACTTTAAAACTGAATGAATTTTGTCATTTTAAGCAAATTTTATTAAGTTTGGTTAAGGTTTCAAATACATTTTAGGATAGCATTTGAGTTGTTTACACTGTTTGACATATTTTTGCTTAAATGTTAGTTAAAAAATTATAATAAAACACATTTGAAACGCCAAATAAACTTAACAAAATTCGTTTAAAATGACTAAATTCACACAATTTTAAAGTTAAGAAACTAAATTGGATCAAAATTTTAAACAGAGACTAATTCCAATTTTTACGGAACAAAAAATTATTTAACCCAAAAATAATTTATATTTTTAAGATTGCTCAGCAGAATGTTAATGAAAGGACAATTAAGTAATTTGAGTGAGGTAAAAGGAGACGTATGCGTTACATAATGAAACGGTGCAATCCCTAGTAAGGTTGCGAGAGCAAGAGAAGGCATAACATAAGACAGCAGAAGAGGAAAAGAAGACAACCTTAGCCAAAAACAAAGCATGGGTTTACTGTGGTGGCGGAAGGAGAATAAACCCCAAGACAATTCCCAACCAAAACCATCCTCCTCAATTTCCAAATCCAACGCCGCAGACACAACAAAACCCCTCGCTGAGGCCCCAGGCATGAACGGCGCCGTTGAGGTTCCCCGACCACCCAACGCCACCCTGTCGGTTTTCGAGTTCGGCTCCGTCGCCGCTTCCAACGACAAGGTCACACTCGCCGGCTACTGCCCCGTATCCGAAGACCTCGAGCCCTGCCGCTGGGAGATCCTCCCGGCGATTCAGTCCAACGCGCCTCAGTTTCGCGTAGTTTTCTGATTTCATCTCTATCTTCTACTTGTGCCATGGATTCAATTTTATCTATTTTTTGCTCTAAAAACACGTTCGAGTTACTTTAAGCGAAATTCTCCCCATTTTATCTCTCTTTTCTTTTCGTTTTGTCAATTTGGTAACATTGATGATGGATGCATGTTATGTTCTGAGGTTCGTGAATTATTCGTCCCCATTTTTGTAATCAAAAAGTCCCAATGGAGTTAGGTCGTGTTATGTGGAAGATGCTTTTTGTGGGAGGATATTGCAGTGACCACGTTCCTCTGATAGGTCATGGCGTTCATAGACACCAGTTTCCTCAGAACTTGTTATGCAGTGATTCATTCACTAAATTTTAATTTACTCATTTTCTGCTGCGTTTGAAACACTGCTTTTGTGCTTGTTGAATATTACCATTCGCCAACGACTTCTGGAGACTGACAGACTAAAATTATATGATAAGCAAACGTTAATACGAATGTCATCGACGTTGTATTTGTAATCACAAACACGATTTTGAATGATATTGCATATTTCGGTTTTGTTTAAGGTTACGAGAATTCGATGTAAATTGAAATGCGGATATTGTAAGCGCTGCGAATCTCTTTTCCTCTATATTTTGATGGAAATGACTAAGAATGTAAAGATAAGAACTTATTTACGTTCAGAAATGATTTTGAGAGTATCTTAGAAAAATAACTTTTACGAAGTAATATATCGAAAGAAAAATGATATTTGAACTCATCTTTTTTTACCTATTTTTTAACGTAGTATTATAATTACCGTTAGATCATTTATTTTGATTCTTTTTAGTGATGTGATGATTTAATAGTAATTGAAGTAGTAAATTAAAAGTGAGTCAAAAAAAAGTGGATTAAAGTATCACTGTTCTATAATGAAAACCACACATAGTTAACACAATAAGAAAATAGACCAAAGCAGTCTCATTTCTTAACAGACAATAAACACTCATTGGGGGAGTCAACAAATCATGGTTGAAAGCAAATATACTGTAGTGAAAGTCACAGATGCGAGAAAGCAATAGCGCATGAAAGGAACAAATTCATTTTTACAATGATGAAGCAAATCTGGTATCAGAGGATACTGTATTCATCTTCATCACTCATCCAAAGGTAACATATTACAGTCATTCCAAAGACGAAGTAGGAAGAAAGTTCCATTGCAAAGGCTCCCCAACCAATAACCCCTGCATGCTTCAATATGCTTGGAATGGCAATGCCTCCCACGGTTGAGGCTCCGGTCAAGAACTTGGTAAAATTCACCCAGCTGCTTCATCATTCACAAAACAAAAAATTAAATGATTAATCCACCATCTTGAGTTTCTTTTTGGATAAAAAATTCTAATCAACTTCAATCAGTTAACAAGTTGTACAATAAAAGTTTAATGATTAATTTTACTCAAACACAAGAGTTCACCTATTATCAGATTCCGAGAATATAGAGTCATTAGACCCCGCAAAGAACAGCAAAGGCATTGGTAGAAGCACATATGTTAACACTGCAAGAAAAAACAACCATGGTCACATAACAAATTCAATCAGTAAAAAGAATGAACATATACTACAGTGAAATCAAATTTCAAATTTGCTTTTTTATCTCACCACTTAGCATCGGCCACCAATTATTATACAAGACACATGCCTGACACAAAACACAAATCACAAACATAAGTAAAAGTGGCATTTTTATCAATAAGTCTATTTCTGCACGTATAAATAAAAATTGAAAAGGTAATACTAACCAAAATTTGCAAGACGATTCCCCCAGAGACCAATATTGCCAATGAAAGAAGCTTCCCTGTGTTCAAACAGGTACGCAAATATCCTGGTATGTCTGACATCTCCAAGTCACCTCCTCATGTTATAGGGAAAGAAAAAATAAATCATTAGCACCAGGCTACAAGAGCATTAGATCAAAACAAAGTATTAATGAATGAGCAACTTCAATCAATACATGATAAATGAGATGGAGTTAAACAAAAAGTGACAATCTATATTCAGCGCATGTATGAATTCGCTTTCAAACATTCAAAATCCATTGAAATACTACTAGCTTTTTGTGTTGACAGAGTTTTACTTCAAGCTGGTTTATAGAATAAAAGCATCCAAACATAAACTACTTCACATCAAAATCAGTTTTAACCGTAATCAATTTTTAAACTTTCACCAAACACACACTCAAGAGTTTGTCTTTACAGCATCACAATAAATTCACATGTTGCAATCCCAATTTGTATAAGAAACACAATTTATTCTACCACAATCTATATCCCAAGAGATCACCCCCTATTTAAAAATCCAATACCCTTTCGACATACTTTTACAATCCTAACCATATCTTAGAAATTCAGACCTAAAATAAAATGATCAATTGACCTAAAAGGCTCGAACTAAAGCGTACACAATATTGCATATGTTTCCAGTTGCCATCATGGCAGTGTTTCCATAATCAATTCAAAACAATTCAAAACACCACTATCCCCAATTTGATTAATCGGATGAAGTAAGGGAATAAATGTATTTACTACACATTCATACAATACTCCAGTAAACCACAGACATCAACAACTAAAAACCCAGCAGAAACTCTCGCCATGTCATAAAAAGAAATGATAAATTTAATCGAACGAGCAAATGAATTGGACAAAAATCAAGAACAAAAAGCTCGTCCCAAAGATTAAGTGTTAAAAAAATGGTAATTTTCCTGATAATATACGATATGAGATGGAAAAATTCGATTAGAGCAACGAATAGTGTGGGTAGATAGGGTCCGAAACAAACACGGACAAAGTTTAAATTGACGCAAGAATTGCAAAGAAAATTGGTACCTGTGATTTCGATTGTGTCCTGGAACGCTGTCGCTGAACCTCAATCTTAATCGGATTTTAATTTTGCATTTTGAAACTACCAGAAACCCACACCATCTCGGGTATGTAGGAATCAACGGTCCAATCATAATAGAAAAAAAATAATTAAAATAATTAAATTAAAGGCTTAAATATCTTTTTGTCCTCATTTTCATTTGGGGGTTTGTTGTGGATGATCCTCATTCTCACATAATGTTTAAAATGGTCCTCATCCTCATTCTTATATCGAATGTTTATAATGGTGTATTAGGATGTGTTATGTGTACTGTACAGGTGGCTTAATTAGATATTTGAGGATAAATAAGTGAGATAGGGTTTTGGTAGGAAATGTTTGGGCAGTTGGTGAGTTTTGACAATCTTGTTCCTCCATTCCCAATTGGTATTGCTGTAATCTTCTTCTTCCTGCAATCCCATTATATAGGTATGTAAGTCTGGAATAAGTTAAATTCATAATGGGATTGCAGGAAGAAGAAGATTGCAGCAATACCAATTAGAAATGGAGGAACAAGATCGCCAAAACTCATCAACTGTCCAAACATTCCCTACCAAAATCCTAACTCACTTATTTATCCCCAAATATCTAATTAAGCCACCTGTACCAGTACACGTAATACATCCTAATACAGATCGTGCTACATGTACAGTACTCCGTTAATGATTTAAACAGCGTTAAGAAAAGGACCAAATAAAACATGAATTGCAATTGCGAAAATGAAGACCATTTTAAACATTCGGTAGAAATGAAGAACATTTTAAACATTCTGTGAAAATAAAGATCATTCGCAACAAACACTACGAAAATGAGGACAAAAAGGTATTTAAGCCTAAATTAAAAAACAAAACAGCCACTAAAAGGTTAAATTGTTAAAATAATTATTTTGGTTTTAAAAAAAATGAAAAAAAAATGCACACTGAAACACTGAATTCTTTGTATATAATAGTATTTATCATTAACAAAATTAATTGTTAAAAGTTTAATAAGCTTTTAAAGAGTTTGGTATAGTTATTGATATTTAAGAAAAATCAAAATATTTAACTAAACATGTTTTCTTACAAATTTCCAAGTATTATATTATTGTTGATGAAACCAAAATATTAATGTGGTAACATATATAGTTTTCTAAACTTTATTTACTTATACCAAATAATTTAGTAGTTTGTAAAATAGTTTGCCTTAACCTCTAACTAATTCTTGTAGTAGTTTTTCAAAGACCATCACACTTAAAAAAGAAAAAAACTTGACCCAAGTTATAATTTCAAATGAGATAATAATTCTACTCGAAAGTTTAATAGAAGAAAAGAAGAGAGAATCTACTTTTACATGTGATATGAATACTTTTTGTATTAATACAATTGAAAGTATTTTAAAATAAATTGTTACATTTCCTTTTTTCCCTAGGTATATAATAGATGCAAATAAATTTATAACAACTCATGTACCAATTCAACTAATTACGTTAGGCTCATTTACTTGGAAAATTTAAAGTAATATAGAATAACATGACCATAAACTTGAATTTTTGGATAATACAATTATGTAATAAAGATATATACTTTTATTTTCATAATAAATACAAATATATTTCAGACTCATCATCTGAATATTATAATCCATCACTTTTAAACTATTAATGAAATGTTATTTGGAACAATGTGAAAACATGACAACCCGTGATTTAACAACATAGAGTAGTAAATCTTACTAATCATATGTTTGTGAGAGAAAAAAAATGTCATGCTAATCATAAACTTGAAAAAGACAATAAAGTGAAGAAGACAATACATAAGAAAAAAATATATATGTTAATGATTTATGTATAATTTAACTAAAATCTTTAAAATACTTACATATAAGAAAACATAATAAAATTTAAAAAACAAAATAATCATTTCCAGCGTGCTATTGTAAGAAATTAGTCTCTCTTAATATAATTTAATTCACATTTAAGATCACGCAAGAAATATCAAACATTTAACCACTTGAATAAAAATATAATAAAATACATTTAACCTAACTAAAACAATAAATAAAGGGACATTCTCCTTAATTTTAAAACTTTTGTCCTGTATTTCTCATTTTTAGAGACTTACACACGAAAAAAAAAAATCTTATTATTTTAACAGCAATAAACTACATTAGGCTTACTTCTCTTAATTGTTTGAGATATATTTGTGTACAAGTAAATGTTATATAAAAATATTGAGTCGAAATGACTATTTTAATTTTAAAAAATATAATTTAGTAAATTTATTATATATATATATATATATATATATATGTTTACGTTAAAGTTAAACAGTTTATAATTTTTAAGACAAAAATCTCATTTACTTTTTAAATAAGTAATTTTTAAAATTAGTCTTTTAGAACACTTATTAAGTTTGAACGAATTATTTTATTACTACCATTGTAATTATCGTAAATAACTATTTGAAATTTGATACTTTTGTTAATATGAGAACGAAAACATTTGTGTATACTAAAGTTTAGATTAAGACTAATACAGTATTTAAGGTTTAACACTCAATATTTTAGGAGTTTTTTTTTTTTTTTGTTTTCCTTGTGGAAAGAAAGAGTGAAGAAGGAGTAGAAAGTTTTCTTTTGAGTTATGATGTGTTTGAAAATATGAAGCAGAATCGGCGAAGGGAGTGTTTGTCTGATTCGATTCCAGATAGTTTAGGAATTGATGCGAAATCGTTGATGGGAAGAGACCCCCCTCAGAATTTGTTACCATCCAAACACGACTTACCGAGATTGGTTCTCGTGCTCGCACTCGCGTCGCTAGTTGCATGGACCTGCAATCTACTATTTACTTCTCTCCTTCATCCCCCTTCCAAACCCTTTTGCGACACAAATTTTGACTCCCCCGATTACTCTCCCGGTTTCTCCCTCTCTCTCTCTCTCTCTTTCATTTTTTTTTATGTGCCGTGGTTTTCATGCATTTCATATGATTCTGTTCTGTGTGTTGAGTTATTCATTTGGTGGTTAATTTAATGTTGGACCTTATGTTTTGTTCATCTTCTTCAACTAACGTTGCAATTCAACAAGCCACTGGTTTTTGGTGGTTGAATTTAACTCTGATTTTGTAGATTTCCTGTGCTACTGAATGATGAATTTACACATGCCTTGTCTTCGTGTATTTTCTGGATGATTTTATTTTATTTCTTTTTCCCTATTTTGTTTATTTGAATTGTGCGGTTTTTCTTTTCTCTGATAAAGAAGAATGCGTATTAGAGAGAGGGAATGAATGCCGCTAAAAAGGAAAAGGAAAATTAGAGTAGGACAGCCTTCTTCTCAGGGCTGAATACTATAAGGATAGTGCAGTTGATAGTTGTTGCTAACAATAATGAACATATTCGTCTGATTTCCGTTTTTCGCATGGGTGTTCAGTTGTTATGTGAATTTGATTCTTGTTGTTATACATTGTTTTGTTCTTTTATTTATTTTTGGTAGGATGCAGATTACTTTCTAATTCAAGCTTTCATCAATGTTTGTCTGCTTCATATTACCTCTAATTATTTTTTTGGGAGTTCATTCTCTGGGGCCTTGTATTATCAATCAAATTTTGTAGTCTCAATGTGTAGGATTTTGCAAGCTATATGGATCTCGTGAGGTTTCTACTAACCGGGAATTGTTTCAGATGTTTGTGAACCTTGTCCCAGTAATGGAGAATGCAACGATGGAAAGTTGGAATGTCTTCAGGGTTACCAAAGACATGGGAACTTGTGTCTAGAGGATGGAGATATTAGCGAATCGGCTCGAAAGATTGTATGTCTCTTTATTTTGATTTAAGTAGTGGCTTACTGTTTCATGGAACTATATACAGTCTATTATATTTTTCCTTGTTCTTTTGCATTTTGTTTATATCTTTCTGATTGGCCCTTGACCACAGGTGGAGAGAGTGGAACATCACCTGTGTGAGGGATATGCTCAATTTTTGTGCAGTGGAACCGGACCAATTTGGGTTTGTTATCTCATTTTTATTTTAACCTTTTGATTTTGCAGTTTACTTGTATTTATTTATGTTTGGCTGTATACATTACTGTTCGAGCTGTTCTTAATGCTTCTGATTTCAACTTCCCTTTTGTATCATCTCAGGTTCGTGAGGATGTTTTGTGGAATTATTTTGAGCCCGTGGAAAATGTCAAAGTGGACAACGCTCTTCATAATTATACAAAACAAAGGGCAGTTGAAACAATGGAGAAATTATTGGAGACGAGATTGAACAACTCTCATGGGTATATCATCTCCGTTCCATTTTAATCAAGTCAACAGTGGCTGTTAGTTGCGTATTTCCTTATATGTTAAAACTTCTGCTTAGGATGTCACATACGGGTTATGTCTCATACAGGATGAAGGAGTTTAAGTGTCCAGATCTGCAGGCAGTGCATTACAAGCCATATACTTGCTGTATTCGTCAGTGGATCTCCCAGCATATTTTAGTTGTTTTGCCCATTTGTGCCATGGTATCGATTTCCTAAAGACATACTTTAATGCATATATTTCTGCATGCATAAGTAAACATGTTGATTGTGTTGAGATTTAACAGCTTGTTGGATGCACAGCTTTGTTCTGGAGTGTTCAACGGAAACTATCCATGTCAAGAAGAGTTGAAGAGCTTTATGATAAGGTATAGTGGGACACACAAAAAAGGGATTATTACATGTTTCATTGATTATTTCACCCGTTAGTTCATCAAGTGTGATTTTAAGTAACGATTGGTGATGCCTTTGATTAAGAGTGAGTATACATATACATTCATACACACACAGCTCACAAATATATGTGATAGAATGCTTATGTTAGTTGAGTTCATAAAATAATACATATGTTTAGAAGGTAGTTCTGTGTACAGCGATCATAAGGTTCAAATGCCCCAATTTGATATATTATAGTTCTGTAGGTAAAGATGAGTGCCGAAATATTCATACTCCCTAGTTTTTGTAGAGGAGTTTGGATAAACTGAGGTTCTGATCAATGCAGTAGACTGATACTCAGATGGTTAAATCAATTGAATGTGTTTTTCAAATAAATATATAAAAAATGTGACTCTTGGCTCCCGTTAACTACAATTACATCTATATCTGTTGTGCACAGGTTTTTTTGACTGAATGACTAATTGCATCATTATTCTAATTCTATATCAGTTTAAAATTTCTTTGTTACTGATGTTTTAGGTCTGCGAAATACTTGAAGAGAATGCATTGACGTCAAAGAATGCAAATGGTGAATGTGAACCCTGGTTTGTTGCTTCTAGGTTACGTGATCACCTGCTTTTGCCAAGAGAACGGAAGAACCCTTTATTATGGAGAAAGGTAGTTCGGAGCTATCTTGAAAGCCATTCCACTTGATTACCCTATTTTAAAGTAATACCCAAGCAGAACAAGCTAATCCATTTTGTCTGGATTAGCTGACTGCATCATAATTTATTAGAATCTTATTACTCACGATTCAAACCTTACGATTTGATACAATTCAGATGCCTATTGATTTGTAACATAAGATGAATTTTAAATGACTTTGTATATATGCCATTCTTGAAGATTTCATAAAAACAAATCATACTTTCTTAGGACATGTCCTTGTAAATCAGCAAAATTTGTTATCCTTTCTTTTTTTCTTTCATCCGACTTACTGATTGATGAATCTTTCACCCCAACTATTTTTGAGAGTGCTGTTGATGAAATCACTTTTGTCCTGTAATTAAAGTTAAATGTCAATGGGTTTTTAAATTAACTAAACGAATGATTGATCTTGTAATAACTTTGTTGGGATCACAGGTAGAAGAATTGGTTCAAGAAGATTCGCGAATAGATTGCTATCCAAAGTTGGTGAAGGGTGAATCAAAAGTGGTATGGGAATGGCAAGGTACACGGGTGTGCTGGCAATATCATGAAATATATTCCGTTCAGTAACGCAAACAATTTATAAACTGATAAAATTCTGATGAATTGCTGCCAGTCAAGCTTTTCAGCCAACATTCTTGTTCCTTGTATCAAGTATTTCAAGTGGTTTATACTTTTTTTTACCTCATATTCTACAGTTGAAGGCTCTTTGAGCGTCTCAAAGATGAAAAGAAGAAGAGACGCAAGCAAAACAAGGGTCAACGAAAGCATGGATCTGAATCACCAGCAACACTCTGAAGTGAAAACAGGTCAGTGGTTGTCTTACTAATATCTGACTCAGAATCATGCTTGTTTCCTGATGAAGTAAAATTGATTTGTTGTAGAGCCTGTGGAACCACTCTTTTGATTTGAAGACACCTCGTAACAGTGACTAGTACTTTCCCTTGTAGTAAATTATGATGGCCTAAACTCGAGTTTTCCCTGAAGTCTTGTGTTACCTTCTTCATACAAAGAAAGCTGGGTAAAGCTTATCTTGTCTATGTTTACAGCAGCAGAGGGCAATATATGCCGCATCGGTTGTTAGTGTGACCTGCATTTCTTATCAAGCATTTACCAAAACAAGTGTTGATTCATGCATGCTTATTATGAAACGTGCTTATAGCTTAGGTAGGAACATGGAGTCCTTCAAACTCCTTTATATATCCAGTTGACGGCTAACAAACTACTAATGTAGCTATGCTAACTAGATTTTAGAACGCATTTTTGTTTTTTTTTTTTGGAAAGACAATTCAATATATTAAAGCATATAACTAGAGGGATGATATGATATTGTTGTAGGGTTAAGGCATATGAATCTGCTACTATGTGACTAGAGATTGCATATACCATCTGCGTCTTAATTTTGAATTTGGCTTCTTTAATGGTTTTTCTGTCATTCAAGTTACTCTGATTTTGATATTTTAAAGTATTTTTTTTTATGTATCTTAAAACATTAAAATTAGTGTAACTTAGATGTACATCACGGACTCATTAAATTTATATAAGCCCAATCATTCATTTTATTATCTACATATATTTTTTTTATTTAACTTATTACAGAAATACAATCAATACTATTTAAGATGTTTTGTTATTATACTTTTAACAAATTTTGCACTCCTTTCAGGCTACTCTAACTTAATAATTTTAAGTCTTCTATCATTAAAAATGAGATAACCTTGGAATATTTGTACCCTCCTTTCCACTCTTATTCTTATATTTGTTTCTCTGTAATCAACTAGTAATTCAAAGAGGTTTTCTCTCTTAATTTTTAACCACGGTTAGTTTCAAAAAAGAGATTAAAAATACTATAATATTTGTACAACACCAATAAAACAGTCTACTATTAACTACATTATTCTTCTACACGTTTTACTATTCTACCAAAAAATGTTAACTGGGTATTTTAAACACCTTTCACTTTTCTTTCGTTTGTTATTGTTTAAATATTATAGAGTAATATTAAAGAAGTGTTGCATTAAGTATACTTATGTAATGAAACGTGTATATTAAATTAAATAAAGTATAATTTTTTTTAAGCCAAGCCTATTTTTTCAACAAAGAATTGGTATGCTTCTTTACAATACTAATGACTGACGCAAAAGTTTCTTAAAGAATTTAAGCAAACGGTTTTTGAGTATAATATAATAAATTGTGAAAGGTTAAGCTAGAACGAATAAAAGACTACAAATAAAATAAACATAAGCCCGTCTAGCTCAGTTGGTAGAGCGCAAGGCTCTTAACCTTGTGGTCGTGGGTTCGAGCCCCACGGTGGGCGATTTTTTTTTCTTTTGCTTTTCCTTTTTGTGTTTATTAATTTTGCCACGCACCTCAACCTTTTGATTCATTAAGTCCATTCACACTACTACCACTCTCCGGTCACGTTTTTTCTTTGAGCTCTTTATTACTGTCACTTTCAAATTTAACTATTTTGAATAGTCCCAAAATTAAGGTGTCTTTCAACATTATACATAAAAATATGTTCTGCAAATTAAATCAGCAACAAAAATCATTAATGCCATATATAGCAACTAAGAGATAAGATAATAAAATATAAAGCAAACAACTCATGAAAATCCCACATTAAATAAAAAATAAAAATGTTCAATAGTAATAAAAACTTCACAAGTTCTAATGCTAAAGTGTAATTTGGCTAGTTATTATTTATTATTAGATTAGATACAAGTGATCATGTATTGACTTTTGGCACTTCTTTCATCATTTTATCAGTGCCGTGGATGAAAGTAAATTAATTAAATGAAATTTTTATTTTGGTATTTCTTTCTCTTGATAAAAAATGATTTACTATTATTTCTAAAAAAACTGTAATAAAAAGTTAAAAATGTTTTATGTCGTGACCATTTCATTTCCACTGGATATTGAATCTAACTTTAAGGGTTCAAAATCATACTATGCATATTATGTGTTATACTTGTATCACTTCCATTCACAGAAACATCTTAATTGTATCTGTTATGAATCATCAATTCAATACCCAAACTAGACTGATTTTATATGATTTTTCTAACATCATCGACATGATGAGTATTGTGCCAATAATGAAAGGTTTGATCCGTGCGATTATTTCCTAATAGAAACAAACAAATTTGGAACCAAACACAAGATTAAAAAAAATCTGAGGTTGGAAATGACAAATGAAATGTGGTTCTCAAGCAAAGTGGCAAAAAGAAGATGGAAATTATGAGCACAATGAAAAGCAGGAAGGTAATGATGTGACAGTAAAATCAACCAAACAAAAAAGGTTCTTTTACTCAATTACACAAGTTGAATATGTGATTAAGCATAACACGTTCACACACGGTATAATTCACTCATCGACTAAGACTCATAAATTTATTATCTTAAAATTATAAGTTAAAAATGATATTAATATCTTATGTGATTATATTTTTTATTCCTCAACATATTGTCCTACTAATTTAGAGTCTTCAATCCGCGTCACTGATAACACCGACAGACCTACGTGTATATTGTTAGGAATTTACATGTGTGACAGAATCCCACATTAGATAAAAATAAAAAAGAAAAACATTATAAAGATTAAGACACATAAACTGATTGTTTTAAAGTTTTAAATTGAAAATAATGTCAATGTCTAATGTCTTGTATGATTGTATTTTGACTCCTAAGTATATCGTTTCCACTGACTTAGAGTCTTAAATCCGTCATTGTTGACATCGAACCAAATATATGTGATAGGACAAGTACCTTAATTAGGCATTATTTTGAATTGTGGGTGTCTTGCAAATGCTCCTTGAACATCTGGGATTTGAAAACAGTGAAAATGATTGAGGCATTGACAATGTTGAAGAGTGAGAAGAGGATGTGGAGACAAAGATCTAAGGTATGATTTAGTTTTGTAGGACTTCCACTACCTACAAGATAAAAAGAAAACCAACGACTACAGAACAATCCAAGCACTTTGTTTTCATGCACCCTTACAAACTGTGGGCGATGGTTTTGTTTGCTGAATAAAACACTTTCTAACAAAGTGTTTTTGCTGTCATGGTATTGTCTTCAAAAGTATATATTTTGAGAATTCAGAAAACTGTTCACCAGAAGTAACATATTTTGAAATACCCTAAGTAATTTTTCACCATTTATGAATCTTTTTTCTTCTGGTTTTCTTGTAGGTAGTTGTGACACTGACAAGTGCATGTGACTAAATTGTCATGACTTTGTAACATGAATCATGAACACGTTGCAACTTTTCTCAACTCTCACCAAAAAATTATCGTACAATCAAATGTTACTTCACACAACGAAAAAAAAAAATGACAATATTTGTCATGATATAATAATTCACACACAAAGTTAAAAAAAAATGTTAATGATAGAAGAAGGCTTTAAGCCCAATTCAATTCCATAAAATCGACTTATAAGGTGAGATTTGTATTAGAGCTGTCAAAACGGGTAATTCGGTCCCATCTGGCTCGACCACTACGAGTTGATCACTTAGTGAGTCAACCTAACCCGACTCATTTATTAGTGAGCCAAAAAACTTCCAACCCGACCCACCGCAGGTTGGTGGGTTAAACGGGTTGGCTCATGGGCTCACTTAATTAAAAAAATACAATTTTTTTTGAGTCAAAACTAAATTATAATTCTAATTAAAATCTAAATAAACTTTAATACAATCCAAATAGAAACCAACTCACAAAAATACAAATTATCTATGTTTTGGCTAAAAAAAGACAACCTAACATGATTCAAATTCAAAGTCCAACTTAACAAAAAATACTTGTGTGACCCTTTATCTGCGGGTTGGTGAGTCAATCCGACTCACCATGTGTTCAACCCGGTTGAACCGAGTTCTTGATGAGCCGGGTCAAAAATCAACCTGTATTAAAATTTGTAAAAAAATTTCAACCCAACCCGAACTCGTGATGAGCCTGGTTGGATTGCGGATTTCCACCTATTTTGACAGCTCTAGTTTGCACCTCACTTATATATTATAAAATTGTTTTATCTCTAGTCAATGTGAGACTTCCAAGAATTCAAACCAGTTTTGAACATTGATTTTAAAATACTTCATTGAGTTAGAGATATTAAAAAATGTTAAATGGGATTTCAGTTAATTTAATTAAACGAGTTTAATATTAAAATATTTAAACTAACATTGCTACAATATTTTGTTTTATAAAACTTGATTTACAATACAATTAAAAAGTTGTGAGTGGTTGCTATAATAATAAGTGGAGTGGAATCCAGTGCATTTGATTACTACCTACAACTACCTTACAATGTAATTAACAATCTAACTTCATACACATGTTTAAGCAACTTAGCAAGTACCAATTATTCAATTACTAAAATGTCCTTTTTCTAAAATTTCATTACCAAGATTGTAAACACAGCAATTTACATAAAATATTCCATAAAAGATTTTATATTTACTTACCCCACTTCTTAATTATTGAAAAAGATGGATAGATATATACCCTAAATACTAAATAATACTCAAACCATATCTAACTAAAGATTTTACCAATGTTATGATATAATGGTATGAAAAGAAATATACAAAAGGACACAAATTGATTCGATGACTAGAAATAATCGATTTGGATGTATCATTTTTTATAGCATGAATTATATATATATTTGTATTGTTCAAACATCCAATTTCCAATTTAAATATATGCATGCATCTTTATTCTTTATAATTGCTTATTTACTTTTGGTTCTCCTAAATTTAAGTTGCTTTATTTTCTTACTATTTTTTAATCTTTTAATGGTGCATTTCTTTTTTCTTAAACACTAGCAATTTTGTTTTATTTAGTCAAATTGAGAAAACACATTCAGTTTTCTTACCTTAACTGGTTAGAACAATTTAAATTGTTATATTCTTAGAGAAAAAAAAGACACAATTACAAATTTTAAAAATGATAAATATACCCTAGAAAAATAAGTTATCAAACTTTATTATTTAAAATATTATATGAATTATTAATCCAAAAAACTTATCTTATTGTACCAACTTCAAAATTTCTTACATGTTTGGTGGTATTTTTGCAAAGGAAACTCACTCTAAAATTGTACATCATGCATGAATCACATGGACAAAAATGATAGCAAAACACTATTAAGGAAGGTCAAAAGTCATGTCAATTTTGTTTTTGCAATTATTGTTTCATTGATTTAGTAAAAAGTAATTAGCTATTATTGTCTTTTAGGAGACACTTTGCGCAGGCAAAAATATTCTCTTTTGCACCTTTTTGGAGTTGGTAATCAACACACTTTAGATCAATGTGATTGCAAATTAAATGTTGTGTAATCCTCATAATTAATAGTACCCTTTTGGACTTTTAACCCAAAAAATAAAAAAATCAAATCAAATGATCTTACATCCAACATAATTATCTTTCAACTAATATATATATATATATATATATATATATATATATATATATATATATTATGTGAAAAAAAATATATATTTTTTTATTTGTTTAAAAGTTCTTCATCGATATTACCTGAAACGGTGTACATTATAGATGTTGTACTTCAATTGAAAATAAAAAGCCTTCAATATTTTATTTGAATTAATATTTTTTACAACTAAATGCCATTTCCATATATGGACTAGAAAACATTTTACTTAAATATTATTGAGTTAACTTATTTTCGTAATAATTGTGGATTAGTTTTGCATAAAAATTTGGAAAAAAATGTCAAATAAAAGAAAATGAAAAACATATCTTTAATGCAAATCAATAACTTAATAAGAAACTTGCATACTAAATTCACCTAACTTTGAAGTTTCACAAAGGAAGATGATAGATTCAGAATTAAACAACAACTAATTTTTATGGACAAAACTTGACTTCTACATTTTGCATTTTTGAGTTTTTTTTTTTTCTTTCTATCCATAACCTATGAAATTTGACATTTTACCGTATTGTCATTTGGTTAACATATCTACCAAGATTTTTAACTTAGAGTAATCTATGTGTTGTTTTTCTCTATGCAATAAATTTTGATACCATTTGACTTAAAAGCTCTTTTGTCAGTGCCAGAAAAATTAACATTCTTATCCACCTCCCTGTTTAGCATTGTTACCAGATAAGGAACATTGCCCTTTCGTATATTTTTCAGCAATTTCTAATTGTAGGTGCACATTAATAATGATAAACTGTGGTACATACCAATTGCAGTGTATCCTGAAAGTGCTTTATTTATCGATTTATGAACTTATACCATAGTTTGGTATTTCTTTTTATGTTTTAAGGTAAATATGTATTGAAACCGCAAGAAAAAAAATGATCATTCAATTTAAGTAGAATTTTCAACGATTTTTATCTGTCAGTAAAATCTGTTGCACCAATAGCTGAAACAAGAAAATGAAGAAATGTATGATTATGATTATGTCATAATGGTTCAAGACAGAAAGAAAGAAGTAAACAGACAAAAAATCATGGTACAGGAACACAGTGTTTTTGCTTCTGAGATAAATAAAAACACTGAGATCCATGGTAAAGTAAAAAAAGTTTCAAACTTTACACAGTGGAAGACAATGTATTTATTTGGAACTCAAATTATAGAAAATTGAAGGTAAGATTTTGACGTAAGAAGTGGCAAAAAAATTGAGGGTAGATTTGGAATACGAGCCTTGAAATTGTGGCAGAATAGTTGATGGACTTTTTTTCTGCATATTATGTGGTTGTTAAGGATCGATGGCAACTGTTCAGTATTCACACAGACACCCTTCAACGACCGTAGTTAAACCTCCTTACTCACTTCTCTTCTCTTCCCTCAACTTGTCCTCTTTCTATTTGCTTTCTTTGTCTTCGATGAAATAGGAGGAGAAAGAACACAACTTTGGATAGAGGAGTTGGTGGGGCATTTTCCTTTCAGCCAAGGTAGTAGAAAAAAAAAGGAAAAGCCTTGGAAAAGAACCACTTTCACTGTGCATGTTGATTCTCCCTTGGTTCATGTGTTCATTATTGGAGAATTCAGCTGTTTTGGTTTGGTTTGGTTTGGTTTTGTTTTTCTTTCTCTTTGCCTTTTTAGATTATAATATGTGCATGGCATGGCATGTTTTCCACTTTAGGTTGTTTTGTTTACTTCTTTTCTGGGTTGGTTCACGGTTTTGTGTTGCTGTCTGGCCCGGTTTCTTGTCATGTTCTGCTATGATAGTTGGAGATCTTGCCTGTGTCTTTGTCCGTTTGCTGTTCTGTGAAGGTTTCATTTCATTTGCAAATGAGATCTTTACAGTTTATGGTATGAAGTAAATCTTTTTATTTTCTTTCTTTTCTGGAGGAAATGTGCTGGAGAATGAGTACGAATCTTCTGTTTTTTTAATTAAGAGTTGTTTCACGAGCGATCAGAGCTTGTGATTCTCAAACTGAACTCTCTGATATGGTTTTACTTCTGACTTTAGTTTAGATGTGTTGTTAGCATTCCACATTTTGAAAGCTTTTTACCATTTGAGCAAATTCAAGCTTGTGTGGAGTTTTTGCTTCTCTTTTTTCTTTGCTTCTCTGTGCTCTGTGAAACAAATTCAAGCTTGTGATCTCATGGATCTTGCAGAAGGGATTCTATGTTCGAAGTCAACATTGATCTATTACATCAGTAGGGAGCCGAGTGATGGTGCCAAACCAGTTATGGTTTGCACTGCCAATGATTTACAAGGATGGAAAGATTTTCCAAAGGGACTCAGGGTTCTTGTACTTGACGGAGATAGAAGTTCTGCTGCTGAGATAGGAGAACAACTTGAGGCCATGGAGTATAATGGTGAGACTTTTTGGATCCCTTTATTTTTTGTTTTTTGGTATGTTTCACTTCTCATCTTCTTGAAACTTTGGCATAGCTAATCTCACTTTCCTTAATTAGTGGGTAAAGTTGGTCCCCCATTTTGTATAGAATGGCATCTTGTAAAGTGGCACTGCTTTAGAGATAACCCTTATTTGGTTCTTTGGGAAATTGTGGAATGGGATTTTATTTCATTGAAGGTTTGAAATGTGTCTAGATTTTGCCCTTCTTTTTTTATGCTTGCTGTTAGCATATGTGGTACTGCTCTAGATGGTTTATTAAGGTGCAAAAGTTTTCATTTGCGCTTTAGGCTATATGCTCCTAAGCGTTTTGAAAGCTGGAAGTGGTCCAAATTCTAAAGGTATTTTGGATAAAGGAATGCTCTGTTATCTGACTTTATGGACTAATGAATCTATTCTATTTTTGGTGGTGCATTTGGATTTTGATGGGCTTCTAATTTCTGAGAATATGAATCAGTTGACACCAACCTAATTATACTTTGACTGGCATATAATTAAATTCAAACCATTCTTTTCATCCACTACCACACCCTTCCTTGTCTCCTGTACATTATTGTTATTCCTTCAATTTGTTAAGTAAACCTCAGAATTTCTGTGCAGTTTCTACCTTCTATGACGAGAATGAAGCTTTGTCAGCAATCTCAACTAGTCCTCAAGGCTTCCATGTTGCCATAGTGGAGGTAATAAACTTTTAGTTTCAGTATAAGCGATAAATCACTATGCTATAGTTTTGAAATTTGAACAAAAAGTAAACAAAAGAAGGATGCTGTCTAGTGTGCTAGTTTATAATGAGGTGAATATGGAAAAGTTGGTAGTTCTCTTGCATAAGGTTAGGTGATTCAAAACATAATTTATCACCTTGTGAAATGCAGATAATAGATGAACATTTTATCACCTTGTACATTTTTCTCTAATAATATCTTGGCACTGTTTATCTCACTTTTGCAATGTCTACATCTTAAACTTGTAATTGATCTTTTTTACATTGTTATGTGGTGACCTGTAACCACCGGCATCAATTTGAATTGTAGGTGAGTACAAGCAGCAGCCTTGGAGGTTTCAAATTTCTTGAAAATGCAAAGGACTTGCCTACCATTAGTAAGCACAAATGCAAGCCTGAATTAATTTCTTGTATTTTTTATCATCAACAATTTCATTATCATGGTGTTTACAGTCAACTGTCTAGTCTGCAGGTCAACTCAAATTTAATTCCTAAAAGAACGAAAATTATTGTTTCTTGCAAAACCTATTTTAATTGTCACTTATTAGAGTAATAGAAATTAGTAGTACTTGTATTTTCTTTTTATGTAATCTCTATTTCCTCTTTTGTTTGTGTTGTGATTGTTGCTTGCTTTGGTTTTATAAAATGACTACTTTTTTTCATGCTTTTAACAATTTAATGGATGAAGGATCTACAAGGAAGCATGACATGGGAAATATGAGAACAAAGTTTTCTTTAGGGCTATCTTGTGCTTGTTATAAATTTTCTAACCAGTGATACTTATTACTTACAATTTTCAATGCAGTGGTTTCAAAGAACCAGTGCCTGAACACCACGATGAAGTGCATTGCGGTAAGATTTTGGTTTATTTATCCTTAGTAAAGTATATGTGGATTAATATTTGATTATATTGTACACTCATGATTGTTGATGCGTACCGCTTTGATCTGTGATATATTTTCTTCTTTTGAAGCTTGGTGCCGTTGAGTTTCTCAATAAACCACTCTCTGAGGACAAGCTCAAAAATATTTGGCAGCATGTTGTTCACAAGGTTTGTCGGTATTGGCAACATTACGATGACATCTTTGTGACAATAAAATGAATGATGTAGTTTTTAATGCAGTTGAATTTCATGCAGGCCTTTAATTCTGGGGCGAATGGTCTGTCTGAATCACTAAAACCTGTGAAAGAATCTGTAGAATCAGTGCTGCAGCTTCAAACAGGCAATGATGAACAAGATAAAACTCATAAAAGGACAATGTCGATTGATTTAGAGAATGTGTCCAGGTTTGATGATGATAACAATGAGCAATCTGTTTGTGATAAATATCCGGCTCCTTCAACCCCACAATTGAAACATGGAACACGGTCATTGGATGATGGAGATTGCCATGAGCAGACTAATTTTTCAACAGAAAAAGAAAGTGGAGAACATGATGGGGAATGCAAATCAGTCGAAACTTCATGTGAAAATTTGAATGCTGAAAGTTCTCCTCAACCAACTGAACCTGAGGAGACTCTGATTAAGGAGGAAGAGGATTTTGCCAATGGTTCCAAGGGCGAGAGAGCTGTTTCACTGAATCTACATAATGAAAAGTTTCTCAGCAATGCAGATGGTCATACATCTCCAAAAAAGATGGAAGTTCTTAATGATTCATGTGAGATTAAAGCTAACAGGAAGAAGATGAAAGTAAGCTGAATCATTAACATTAACACCAATAATACTCTGCTCTTCATTCTTGCCCTTTAACATTTTCTTACACTTGCTCATGTAGTTTATATCAATGGCACTAGCTTGGCACATGTAACTACAAATTATTTCAAAATTTTGTTTAACCTGTCTATGTTTTTAACTGCATGCTTTAAATTATTAAAGAAAACATTATACCAGACATTGTCAAATATTAACTGCTCCATGGCTGTCAATCTTAGAAGGTACACTTCCAATGAGATTTCCTACTGAAATAGCTTGATAGAATTGCATGGCGTGGCTCTTATCATCACCTCTATTCCTTGTGTACTGTTTTAAGTAGAATGTGTTGGCCTGTTTAGCACAAAATTGTGGAGCTTGGATTTGTAACTGCTGATCTACATATCAATAGTAATTATTGAACTCGAAAATACCAGTTATTGAACTTGTTAAATATTTCAACTACATCTTGTCCATGAACGGATATTTCACTTGAAACACTTGGATTTGTTGTCGGAGAGAGTCTTAGTAAATCTTGTGTTGTTTGTTGCTTAACCTTATTTTTCTTCGTAACACTTTTTAAGGTTGTGCAAATGATATCCTTGTATGATTATCTGAAAACAGTTATTGTACATGATTTTGGATTCAGGTAGACTGGACGCCCGAGCTGCATAAAAAATTTGTAAAGGCTGTTGAACAACTAGGTATTGATCAAGCCATTCCATCTAGAATATTGGAGATAATGAAAGTGGAAGGTTTGACAAGGCACAATGTGGCAAGCCATCTTCAGGTTCTTATTTTACTTCTGGCAATGGTTTCTATCCCAATGCTGCAACAAAAAATGACTATTTTACATTCAAAATCTTTCTGGTAGTAAAGAAAAAGCATGTGGTAAGATCAAGTAACAACTTTATGTTGAACAGAAATATAGAATGCACAAGAGACAGAGTGCACCTGGGGAAGAAGATCGAAAATGGCATAATCAAAGAGATGCAATGCAGAGGAGCTTTTATCTGCAAAGACCAATCATGGCCTACCCTCCCTATCATTCTACTCAAACCCTTTCTCCAGCTCCTATATATCCTATGTGGGGACAACCAGGAAGTCAAACAGCTGGTGTGCAGATTTGGGGGCCTCCTGCATACCCCTTGTGGCATCCTACAGAAAGTTGGAACTGGAAGCCTTATCCAGGGGTAATCTTTTTATTTGGAATAAAAGCAGAATATATGTTATTTCATATCATCAAATATGCTTTTGTGGTATGTTATGCAGTGTGATATTTGGTGACTTGATGTTTCAGATGCATGTGGATGCTTGGGGATGCCCATTGTTTCCACCTCCTCAAGCTCCTGGTTTTCACTTCAATCAAGTAAGCTTCAATCACTTAATTTGACTCCATTTCAGTGCTACTTGTTTATGTAATATAGCCACATGTGCTTAATATTTTACCCTTTATAGTAGTTAAATTATCTGTCAAAGTGATGCTAATGAGATATTCTCATGAAACTGCAGAATATACCTGGATTGCAGACTCCTAAACCAGTGGATTATAGATTCATCATGCCACGTAGTTCCTTTGAGCATCATCCGGTAATGCAATACTTTCCTCCCACAAAGTCATCTCTAGTTGAAAAAAAAACTGTGTCTGATCATGCATGTATTGGATTTGATTTGGACCAATGTTGTTCTAGTGCTCAATGACATGGTTGCTGCTCACTTGTCTGATGTTTTGAGTTGTGAACGTACAATGAAATGTTCCTGATACAGTGTGTTGTTCCATGCATGCATGCATGCATGCAGGCAGAGGAGGTGGTAGACAAGGTTGTGAAAGAAGCAATTAACAAGCCATGGCTACCATTGCCCTTAGGACTCAAAGCACCTTCCACAGATAGTGTGTTGGCTGAGCTCTCCAAACAAGGCATATCTAGCATCCCTCTTGGCAACAAGGGTTCTTCTGCTCCAAAACCCTGCTGACGTGTACCATTGACCCCACCACTGGGTCCCACAGAGTAGTGGCTTTGATGATGATGATGATGATGGGGCTGCCCAACCACTCACATATCAACTCCCTGTTGAGTCTTGTAGTTATTTTGTTTCTCAAAATTCCCTTCAGGTTGCAACCACAGTGGTAGATATGGCTGGAAGTTGGGACCACAAGGACCACCTGTGGTCCCCACCGTACACATGCTGTCTCTTATTAAGCTGCTGATATGGTGTGTGATGTCAGGTCTGGTCATACAACACCATAATGCAGCTCAAATGGACAATGCATTGATCCTATTCATCCCACTTGCCAAAACACAAAAACTAAAATATTCAAAAACAGCACTCAGCAGTTTATGGCTCCATTTGTTGAAGCTTTGCACAAAATGCTGAGGCTCAAAATAGTTGATGATGATTTTGGGGGGTTGAAAGTGACCATTTTGGGGTCCATGTAGAATTTCATATCAGGATTTGGGGTGTCTTGGTGCTGTTGAGATGGGCCTAGTTGAGGTGTATAATAATA
>Ga0214544_1004158_pt1 | contig 29269 bp, 18 predicted proteins | sample CNSS3metaG_FD_160074 | JGI IMG/M metagenome (GOLD analysis project Ga0214544, IMG submission 160074) | Root nodule microbial communities from cowpea collected in UCLA plant growth center, Los Angeles, California, USA - CNSS3 | ecosystem: Host-associated > Plants > Roots > Nodule | place: USA...
TAATAAAAAAAAAATTAAAATATATATATATATATATATATATATATATATATATATATATTATTTAACCCCACATTGAAATTATTTTTTCACTTGTACTTCAATTATTTGTGTATTATTTAAGTAAAATTATACTTATTCGATCAATCCATATAACTTCAAAACTTTTACATAGATCATTTGAGTATCAAACATTAATTTTATGAAAATATTCATACCAATTGTATCTAATTGTATATATAGCATACAATTATTCTCAAACAACACATAAAACCTATGTATTTATCGTTTTCAAACATCACAGCCCTGTTCACATATAAAATACATCAGTCAATTACAAAATAATCATATAATAACATTCTAATAGGTTTATGAGACACGATAGATATTAGTTTTCCTTACTTGGTATCCTGTTTAAACAACTCTATAAATGTCAAATGTCTCTAACTTCACAGGATGTTCTATCTACACAGAAAAACATCACAAGAACGATCAGGACATAACATTATGATCACTAATAAGCATAGACTCATACTGATAAATAAAATGACGCATGCAAGAGGAAGAGGACTTACATGTAATAGAAAACAGAAAAGACCAAAAAAGATAGTAGAAACTTAATTTATGCGAACAGAGAAACTGATAGGTTCAAATTGAAGAGCTCACCGAGAGGATCAATCCTAGGGTCTCGATTCTTCAATCAGACAACTAGAAAGACAAAACACTTAAAGAGAAATCAGATAGCTATAGAAAAGTGATTTCTAGAAAAATTGTGTGTTTTAAGATAATAAAACTTGTTTATAACAATTCTATTTATACTAAAACTTTTTAATATTAAAATAATCGAGTTTTACTATTTTTAAAGCACTATCACTTCTAAAATATCATTTTCTAAGATTTTACACTTTATACTTTAAAATTTATTTTTAAATGATTTTATTTCAAACATTAAAAAAAAATATAAAAATACTCACGAGTACATAACCCATTGTATAAAAAAATCCACAATTTTTTTTCAGGATATTTAATAAGTAACCGGACGAATTTTTTAAATAAAACAAATAATTAGTAGACACTACTCTTACTTATCCTCATCCATTAATCTTATTCATCGTCATCCTTAATCAGTACCATTGCCTGAGCATGAACAACCAAGTCTCGATTTTTAATTCATCATAATAACTTACTTTATGTAAGAAAAGTATATGACTATATAAACGAGTGAATTATAATATCCTAATTTAGCCATCATCAATTTAAACTTTAGACATTGAATAATCAAATATGTAATTAAGAATATGTTTTTATGATTAAAAAAATTTACAAATAAAAAAAATGATCATTTAAAATGATAAAGTTATATATATATATATATATATATATATATATATATATATATATATTATTTTTTTCATTTCTCTAAACGTGTCTTCTATAAACTTAAGAAATCTTTAACTTTTCTTTATGAGACAAATTTTCTCCTTTTTTTCGTTTACAATACATGATTTACAAGGTAATATATTGTAGGTTAGTACGAGTTAATTAAAGTTTGTATGTAAGCATATTTGTCTTTTTCACAATATTTTAGTTTCATAATTTTTTATGTATAAGTGGAGTTGTGGTGTGATCTAATGTAAAACGATTGACATCTTTTTGCTCTAGTTTTTTCTTCGTGGTAACATGTTTTATTTTTTCAATCAGGTGTTCTAAGAGAAATTTAGAGTATCCCTCAGAAGTAATTATTTAAAAATAAGTAATTTTAAGATAAAGAAAATATAGTAATTTATTATTATGACATTTTAGTAGTTTAAATGACAATTTAAGCATTTAAGTTAGGAGATATATTATCTTTTCCTATATATATATTATACAAAATACGTATAAATAAGAAAAGATGAATTCAAATGCTTCCAAAAAGGTGCTAAAGGAAAAGAAAACAGTGAAAAGGGTGAATGTGTATAGTAATGCGTGATGTAAAGATTTTACCACACAACTTTCAACAAAGAAAAACAGCTGCATGTATTTGCCAAAAAAGAGTTGCGAAAGAAAGAGCATGAATTAATTATTCACTCCTCCTTTATTTTAACTTTATGAACAAAATACACAATAATAGTGTAAATTAATAATCTAGGTCGTGGTCCAGGCTAATTAAGTGGACTATTAAAGCACTTTGTTGTCGTCCATGACGACTTAATAAAATCTGCTTTTATAACAAAATCAGAAATAGAAAACATAGTAACAGGTTTCTCATCTTGTTTTGTTTGTCGGATGCAAAAGAAATGAGTGGTCCAAGAAACACAAACCCATCTAAATATTTTCCTGATCCCAAGATGTCACACACTCTCACTACCATCATCCATTAAGAAAACAACAATTATGAGACACTTTAAAGGCAAAACCTTTTAGAAGAGTACAGCGCAGCCAGGTTCACATTGAAAGATATACGGTGGAGCCCCAGGGGAAAATCTGTGGGGCCTATAACTAAAGCTTTTACAAACTTTGAGGCATGCTCATGACACTGCTTCATTATATTAAGCTACACAAAGTTACAAAAGCCTAGTATAGTAGTAAAAGGTAATGGTTCCAACACATTTGAACCTGTTCCAGTCACATACATTATTGTCGTCTTATATTTCAACTCTACTATGCCACTATTTTCCCACTATTTTTTCTTCTGTCGAATAGTGGTACTTTGTAACCACTGTGGGGAATTCTTTTTCCCCATTTTGGTGTGCCTTTCTCTTCTTTTGGTACGAAACCTCTTGTTGCCAACTCCTGTGCATGATTAGTGAATTAAAGAAGATTTGGAGAAGATGTTTGTTCCTTTTATCTGCATTGTTTAACATACGACACATGTTTAAAGCATTCTTTTGTAGAATATATAAGTACAATGTTAGCTGTGGATATATGTTCCAAGCATGATCTCTGTGTGTGCTGGTTTGAAAATAAATGATATTCAGGTAAAGAAAAAGATGCATATTGCATATTCTGTAAACCGCCCCTACCACTTATAAAACCGAAAGGTTACGCCATCAAAATTGAACTCACACCAACCCTCAATCACTTAAGTTTATGCTTCCTTTTCATTAGTCATGATTCCTTCGCATATCAAGCATCAATCAATTAGGACTATTTTTGACAAAGTGTGAAATGAAGAAAACAATTTTAATTGCCTGATTGGAATTTGCTGCACATTCGAAGACGGGCTCAGAGTTGGCCGGTGAAGGGATATATATGGGGAAAAATGAGTTATAAGTTTGTACTATATCAAATTTTATATAAGTTTAATTAATATGTAAGTGTCTTCTAATTTTAAGTATTTTTTATAAATTTCTCTTAAAAAAATCATATAATGAATGATTAAAACTTTCATATTTTAACTGAGTTTTTATTGTTTAATTTTTTATTGATGTAATCTTACTTGTTTCTACGTGATATGATATATAAAAACATTTGTACAAACCGTGTATGTAAAAATATTATATAGAGATAACATAATTTGATTTTTTTCTTCTCATATATAATATATATATATATATATATATATATATATATATATATATATTAACCTTTTTAATTTTATATTAATGAAAGAGATGTGAAATCTGTCCAAAGTGGTGGTGGTGTCGTTGCCATTTTTGATGTCAAAGTGATGGGTGAGTGTCAGGGTCATGCAGTGGTTCATAACGGAACTGCTTGCCTAGTATAAAATTCTAGGGTTTGGTTTGTATATTATTGTACATTTCTCATCTCTTGTAATGTTGTGTCACGTGATTTTGTTTAGTTGTTTAGGGATAATGAGAAATGAATGGAAAGAAATCTCTCACCATCACCTCCATTCATTATAGCATTAGCATATAGAATGGTGGTTTGCGACTTAGATAGAAGGATAAAGTAGAACTGATAGGAATAAGAATAAGATAAATGATTGGTTTGGTTTCGATTGATTTGTACTTATGTTATGAACTTTAAGAGAAATGAAATATTTTTATCCTCGTATAAATGAAGAGATTATAAAAGAAAAACAACTCAACATCTATATGATAATCTCACTTTACTTTTCCTTTCCTGAAAACATAATCTCACTTTTTTTTTTCTTTTTCTTTCTGTTCCTCAAATTCTTTTACTCCCTCTTCTCAAACCAATCTTAAGGGAAAAAAATCTGATCTTACATTAATCAAAATTTGAATCATTAAATATGATAGCATTGGCCTAAACATAGGAATATAGGGACACCCCAGAAAACGATAACAATGGCAGGCCTGTAGGTTTTCCCGAGCGATGGAGTATAACCTGACATTAATGCTCTTTGGATTGGGGTTGGCTGGTGTGGTAGGCCAAGAAATAATGGGTAATAGGCCTTTTAAGGAAATCTGTTTAAATAAAGGAAAAATGTATAAAAATAAGTAAAAAAAAATATAGTAGATTTAATTTACATGATGTAAAGGAAATAATTAATAATATAATAAAGTATAAAACTAACTTTTACGTCATTTTAATAAAAGTGAGCATGAATTAAATTTAAATTTTATTAATTATAAAATAAGCAATATATAAAACTGAAATAAGATTTAATTTTTGATGTTGATCATACTCCAACAAAATATATGGATTTAAAGATAAATTAATTTTTCAATATAATTTATATTTTTATATATTTTTAGTTTATTTTGTTAATATTTATTTAAAAAAAAAAACTAATGACAAATTAATATTTGATTGAATTTAACTTTATTTCAATTAAAGTCAAACTAAATAGAATGACTAAAAATTTTAAGATCAATGTAAATCCAAATTGAAAAAAACAATGTTATTTATTTTGATACATGCGTGTATATATATATATATATATTACTCAACTTTATATTTTTATCGAATTGGATCCAATCCAATTTCCAACAGCATCTTTAATAGATCTTAATATATGTAAGAAATTAAAAAAGAATGTCTTTTTTCTCTTTGTATTGGTCACTCGAAAAAATATCGCTTATCGTATCGATCACTTTTTCTCTTTGAATTATCTCTTTCCTATCCGAAATTACTATTTTGGACAGAGTATTAGAAGTGGTAGTGATAATTTTACGAGAAAATTATATCACGAATCTATTTTTTTATTTCTTATTTTTTGATACGACTTAGTATAGATTATATATATATATTTTTTTTAAAAGATAGTGGTACATTAATATTAATGATCACTACTAAATCACGTTAAAAAAAAATTAAGAATGAGATTAAAAAAAATGAAAACCATAAATTATTGTCCAATTTTATGAAAGAAACTGGAATAAGTGACAATATCCAAAGAAAGAAAAGTGAATGACCCACATTATTACGTCAAAAAATAAAGGATAACAGTAAAAAAAAAATTGAAAATCATAAAATCATTGTCAAATTTTATGACGGGAACTTGAATAAGTGACAACGTCCGAAGATGGTGAATTGAGTGGTGGAGGGATACCCGAGGCATGTGTCTGGTTCCTTGCGAACTGCAACTATGTATCGTATCCATCCCCTCACATGTGTCTGGAAGCTCTACACTACAAAACAAAACCATGTTGTTGGAACTTTTCATGAAATGCCACAGCCCAAGGTTTACTGTCTTACTTATTTCAGTATATAAAAGAAAATTCAAACAAAGTTAGAAATGGAAGGCCTTCAAAGTGTTATGGGATTGATTCCTTCTCCTTCATGTCATTTCTTTTTGACATATACACCCAATATCAGTAGTGGGGTCCCCACGTTTTGGACAACTTCACAACATTATAATGCAGTGCTGTTCTGTACACCCTTCTTACTCAAACTCACTACTGCATACACTGCTATCATTCAGTACACTAAAAAGGTCTCAAAGCACAGCATGTGAACTTGCATTTTCCTCACTATATTTTCTTACTCAAAATTGCTTTCTGTGAGGTACATGAAAGACAAAAACAAAACTAATTTCTCGCAAGAGGTTGATATCATCAATCGTCATAAGCAATGCTCACTTTCACTCTGCACTCCATGCACCATTATCATGGATTATTATGAATGTGGATATGTTAGCCCCACCAGTATCCTAAAATTGAGGGAAAAAGGTCGTAAACAAATCGATTAGTGGTAGAACCGATTTAACGAAAAGTTGTGTGTGTCAATTATTAGGGATGGGAAAAGATTTTGCCCTCATGATTTCGATGGCCTATTGCTCTATCAACATACTTGTTTGCGCTGAAGACCTAGTTGTTTCTTTATTTCTGGTCTGTGGCGTAAAAGAGTGGTGAACTTTCACTGTCCATGCAACTCATCATCACTTTCTCTGCCTCTCTCTCTTTATGAATAAAAGAATTCAAGTTATTGAAACGTGGCTTATAAAGTGCTTCATCTTTATCAGAGTGATTTACATGCTAGTTCCTTATTCCCTGTGATTCAAATCAGTGTTTACTGCTGTTATTGACTCAGTTATCACATGGGTCCACTTCGGCTCATGAGTTTCATAATCTTCAAGACATAAAAAATTATAAATAATTTTAGAGTAGTTTTTAAGGATTGTAATAATGATGATAATTGTCCATCTTTCATCAACCAGCCACCAAAAATAAATAAAGTACAAATTCTATTTCGTGGAAAAAGAAGATATAGTGTTGGTTAATTCTGAGAAATTCACATGACTTTGGATGATAATTAACGTTGCTTTCAAATGAATCTCAATTCTTATATATTGCAGAAAACCTAGTCACAGTCCACTTGGATTAACGTACTTTCTTATGTTAGGCACTGATTAATGAAACAAATGCTTTAGTTGCTTAATTGACTTTTTTTTTTCTTATGAATTTTTACCATATAATAAAAAAGTTGCAGGTGGGGTAGCTGCGTCAACCATATAAAGTTAATCTGTCTAGGCAAAAAAAGTTAATGGAAGTAGTTTTAAAATAGTGCTATATTTATCATAAAATTTAATTTATAATATATTCCTAATCACTCCAACCATTAGCGTCATAATGTAATCTGGTATGATTCAGGGTTTTAAAAATGTTCATGATTATTAATAGCGTGATAACAAATTAATCTCGAACGTCCAAGCGGAACATTGAATTTTTATTGACTTGCTGCGTACTAGAATTTACGACAAAAACTGATTGAACTTTGAAGTGCGACTAATTTTGTTTTATGATAGGAATTTTAGAAATAATAGAATTTATTATGATAAACACACCTTAGATGACTATTGGCAGAAACTAAACCTACCTAAGTTCAGGACAAAAACACTACTATTTGGTATAAACCTACACGTTAGCCTTCCTTTGGGTAGTTGGGATTTTTAAAATGTGTATTTAAAATACAACGTGTTTGATTAAAACGAAGTTAAACTCATTTTAGACTCAGTTTTAAATTAAAAAAAAATGAATTCTAATTTGTAGTTTCTAAATAAAAATATTGATTACTAGTATTTGTCAGCTTTTCGTAAAAATTAATGATAGTAAATGGCTGACATTTAAAAAAAAATCGTACTTTCTATCATACGAGTTTACGAACCTATGTCTGATGAAGTTCCATATAAGACCAATCTATTTTATAAAACCTTGTCACATTCTAATAAACTAAAATGTTAACTAAATAAAATTTATACAAGTCATTTACTTCAAGTACTTTTATATATTAATATCATTTTTAATACTATTGTTATTGTAATTATACTAATTAACAATCAATTAAAATTATTAGTGTGTGTCAAATGAATTATGTATCAAATGATTATCGTATAATAAGGTTAGGGTTATCGGTACAAATTCAGAAATGAACCTTCACCTTTGGGGGTTACACTAGAACTTACCAGGGATTAAAGACCGTGGGCCTTACTATTTACAAATAGGGACTTTACTCGCTGCATATCATAATTACTAACTGCACCTGTAATTTTAAATTTAAAGTAGTGACTTTGATATTACCAATTCTGTAATTTGTTTAGAAGAAGATTTTGAAACATATAAGATATTTACTAGCGCGAGTTTTTGGAATAATTTTTTTAAAACATGTAGATGTTTATATTAGATGTATTTTAAGAATTAAGTTTTTGAAACAAATTTTTCAACACACTTGTTTTACGCTCTTTTCTTCGTGTTCTTTTTTTTTTCTTCCTCTTCTTTTCCTTTTTTTCTCTTAGTGAGTCTAATTAGTGTTAGAGTTTAATAGTGAGTGAGGGGCTTGGTCCCCCTAATTTTTTTTTTATTATATACAAAGAAATAGGTAAATGTAAATATATTTTAAAATTTTAGTTTATTTTATATATTTGTATACCCAAAACAAATTACCATACCAAAAAATTTCCTTTAAATTTGCCACTGGGCTACCGGCAGTTGGAGGTGAACAGAGAAGAAGACATAATGATAGTCGTAGCGGCAACGACGTGACGCAGCCAGAAGAATATTTTAGTCTTTTCAGTAGTAGTAGGAGGTGCCGGTAGTAATCCTGGGGGTGCAGTAAAAGAAAGACTAAAGGAGTTCAACAAAGCCAATTTTCTTTGGTGGACCTTTACATGGGGTGCAGTAATGGATTCTTCTCCATTTCACTGAAATGAATATCTTTTAGAAAAAAATTATTTTTACACCGTCTTTAATTTTGACTTACATTTGACATCAAATTTAATAATAAAATATTATATTAATATTCTAAAAATAAATATTATAATAGTTTTTTAAATATTAAATGGAAGTTAGAGAAAATCGGACGGTGTCAAAGTATTACTGTCCTATTTTTTATTAAAGAAGAAAAACGTATTATTAATTCGACAATATATGAATCAAATTTCTATCTTTTCAGTTCGGAGAAAGCTACCAACAGGGTATAGAAAATTACTAGGAAATCAGTAAGAGTAGCTATTGGAAGAGGAAAAAAAAAGTGAGAGTAGAAGATTTCTTTCTTGCAAGATTAAACTGTCTTTTTAAGCATTTGTTTTCTGAGTTAATGATTATGCAAGGTAAAAATAAACAGAATCATTTTATTGATTAATGATTATTAATTGAGTCTTAACGATTGAAAAGAAGACAATGCAAACGATGTGTCGGTATAATGTACCGTGTAAGTGTTTGATTGTAGAAGTACATGAATTGTGGGAAGAGATTGCAACTAACGTGTAACTCAGGGAAGTGTGCAGTGAGCCTTTTAAGAAGATCCCATGAAACAATAATCTTATCCTACTTTTCATTTCTACAAAGGTTGTATTAATAAGCATCAGTTATTTCTAACTAACTCTCTCACAGGAATCTCGGGAAAGCTGCTTTATCAAGTTTAGTTTGTGTTCCTTGCAAGTAATCACAAACCTTTCTTCCCTTCCTTCACTTTCCCTCCCTTTAGCGCCACTCAAATATGCTGAGCTATATAGATAAACACCATTTCACAGAGGTGACCAAAGCACAAACATCAGACGCTGCTAAAAGGTTCAACAAGCGATGGACATCAAAATAGAAAGTGAGAAGGATGAAGAAAGGGTGGCACTGCTGAGAGATAGTGAGGTGCCAGAAGCAGAGAGGAACCTCATTCAGAAAGCCATTAGTCAGACATTTCAGAGCACTGCTCATTTGGCCAACCTTTTACCAACTGGCACAGTTCTTGCTTTCCAACTTCTGTCTCCGATCTTCACAAACCTTGGCAACTGTGACTCTGTCAGCAAGGCCATGACTGCTGCACTTGTATCTCTCTGTGCTGCTTCCTGCTTCCTGTTATGTTTAACTGATAGCTTCAGAGACAACAAGGGGAACATCTGCTATGGGTTTGCCACCCGCAGGGGCTTGTGGGTCATTGATGGATCAACCACTCTTCCACCTCAACTTGCTGCAAAATATTGCCTCAAGTTCATAGATATCGTGCATGCAGTGATGTCAGTTTTGGTGTTTGCAGCAATTGCGTTGTTTGATCAAAATGTGGTGAATTGCTTCTTTCCCGCACCCTCAACTCAGATACAGGAAATCCTCACGGCATTGCCAGTGGGAATTGGCGTTTTGGGCAGCATGTTCTTTGTTGCGTTTCCTACACAGAGGCATGGAATTGGATTCCCCCTTTCAACAAATTAATGATCTTTTATGTTTACTATCAACTTTGTCACCCATCTCTATAGTTTAATTGGATGGATTAGACCTTGTTTCTGGAACAAATTACTTAAATTCAGTCCACATTCATTGTTTAAATCTTGTATTATTCCATTGGTTAGAACTTATAAGCACTGTCTTGAATACAAAAGCAAAATTTTACGCCAAGTTGGTTTTCCTTTTGATCAAGAATAGATCCTTCGGATAACTGTTCAATGAATTGAATCCTACCTTGAAGAAATGCAACACAACAATGTGATTTCACTCCTGAATATCAAACACTTTGTAGCAATTTCCATTCTAGAGTAATGTCTTCAATCAAGTCTCAATTATCCTTTCCACATCTAAAACACATAATCCCTTCTTTTTATTCTTTGGATCAGTGGTGTTACGGATCATATTTACTCATCTTTAACTTATTTTATATTATATCATAGAAAATTAACCTTATGCATGTAAAATTACCATATGGAAACAAGATGTCACTTTATATTCTAAAACTATTTCCTGAAGTCAAACCTATGTCATAGTGTTCTATACATTCATTGTTTCTCTTTTAATATTCTTTCAACAGCAAAGTTTAATAATTACAAAACTGGTATTAACCCTGATATGCATGCAAAATGTTTGATCTCAACTATGATGGGTGAAAAAAAGTGTTTAAAATTATCATAATTTGCGTTGTATGCTATACATTCATATGTGTATTATACAACTATGCAAAGTGAAAATCTGTTTTACGAATAAAGTACATAATATAACCCTTGGAAATAAAAAAACGAAAAGTAAAACTCCTCGTATGCACTGGCTATTATTTGTTTTAGAATAAAGACAAAACCTTACTCTTTATAAAGGTTTAATTAGTCGGGTGATACCTACTTTCATTCAAATGTGTTAGTTTGGTATCCGCTTTTAAAAAAATGTCAATTAAATCCTAACTCTTGAAAAGATGCCTCAATTAGGTCATTTTCAGCAAAAAATTATTAACATCGTTAAGGATATTGATATTTAAAATGACTTACAAAATTAAGTATTGATATTTATATTAAAATTTAGTAGTAAAAGTGATGAATTAAATTAATGACTTTAGTCATTTTTGTCTAGAAGGGACTTATTTAAGATACTTTTTCAAAAGTTAAGACTAGATTGACACATTTTTAAAAGCGGGTACCAAACTGACACATATAAACAAAAGTGGGTACCATCCGACTAATTAAACCCATTTAGATAACCATGGAATGACTATGAAATTTATCAAATCATTTTATATTTAGTGATGTCTGTATGTAGGTGTACCTCATTTGCATGAATGTTGAAAATGTAAAAGAAATTTAAGTACTTGAATCATTAAACATTTATTATGTAGTTAAACGAATCAATAGTTATATTAAAGAAACTGTAAACTACATAAGTTATTGTCATATACTAGATATAATTTGTTTAATTCATTTAGCTGTCAAATGAATGAATTACTATAATTTATTATGTCTGACATATAGTCATGATTATAACCATAACTATAAATTATCAATCCCCAAATAAATTCACTTTTAATCTCATCATTTTGTGAATATGTAATTTTGATTTGCATAACATACATACAAACATATTAATTATCCTATCTGCAATTATTACTACAATTCCACTTATTAATAAGTTTTTTTTTATCTGTTGTACTTTTTACAATTTGATTTCTATTTAACTCTTATTTTAAAAATTTAAGATAAATTTAATTAGATTATATATGTATTTATTATACTGCAGAGATGAAGATGATAAAATAGAGAATTTTATAAATATTTTAATAAAGTTAATAAAATTTATTAGTTTCCTCAGTATGAACATTCTTAATATTAAAGGACCAACACTATATTTAAATTCAGCTTTTCTAGACTATTTATTTTGCTTTAGACTTTGTTAATATTTTTTGAATTGATCTATTGACATGTCATTTTCTGTTTGGTAAGGTTTATTTTAAATGTTTAGAGTAGAAGCATGTACGGGAGACTAAACTGTTACAGACAAATTTGGATTTTCTGGTTTTTATGCTGTTCTTCTACTACTGTATTTTTATAATACATTAATTATTATTAATTTTAACGTTTTAAAATATATTAAAAAAATATTTAAAATATTAACGTAATGTTCAACAGAACTACATAAAAAAAAATCGAGAATTTGGACTCCTCGAAAACTCTTGGAAGATAATTTTCCGGTATAGTAAAATTAACTCTTCCAGAAAGAGTTCTTTTCCTTTTTCACAAACAAATTTAAACTTAAGATTCTTCCTAAAGAGAACCACACATGTACCGATAAAACAATCACATGTTGGTTATTTGGTAAGATTAAGGATGTCGTTTATTTTTTACCAATATGATTATCAAAATCAAAAAGGAAATCTTTTTCACTAACCACTAATTGCAAGGTTTTGACTTGATCGGCCACATTAATAATCATCGTCAAACTTTTGTTAGTTGAACCCTTTTCTGCCTTTGACCATTAGTTTCTGTTTTTTTTTTTCTTTTATGAATTTCTTTGACCATTAGTTGAATATTCCCATTTATATCACGTATAGACATTAATCAATTCAACAAATTTCAAGAATTTAGAAAGAGTCCTCCACACACCAACCAATACTAAAAAAATCTAATTTTGAACTGCAAACTATTCAATGTTGTAGAAGTACACACATTCGGAAACTGTATCTGATTGTTTACTTAAACTACTATTTTAGGTTAAAGATTAAACTTTCTGTAAATGATCTTTTTTTTTCATTTTCATGTAAGAAAAAAATGGTTTTTATTTTGGTCAATGGAAGAGAACAGAGTTTGACGAGTGCAGAATCTTGATCTCTGACTCTGAGGCCCAAAAACACTGGAAGTCCAAAAAGAAGCCCAACTCAATGATGTGTGGTAGCCACAGGAACCAGAACGGGCCCCACAAAAACACAAACCTAGAACATCGATTCGATCATAGCACCCCGAAGATACCGAATCACCAAAACTGAGCCTTGGAAATCATCTTTGTAAAGAACCAATCCAACGCACCACCTTCAACAAAAACACATTCAGTAATTCTTCTCTCTCCAATTCCCTCAGGCACTTAACCAATTGAATTGACCAAAGTTACATTACATCCCAAACTAAAGTAATATGAAAAAAAAAAGGAAAACAAAGGCAAAAGAAAATTCAACGAGAGAAAAATCAAAGCCGAGACGAGAAAGAAGCTCAGAATAAAAAGTTCATCGAATTAAAACAACGTGGGGGAGAGAAAGTGATGCACACAAACACACGCAGTGAGAGAAACATCTGATTTTGGTTAATAAAAAAAACACGAAATTTAGAAACTTAAACAAAAGAGAAAAAAAGGACACCCTTCTTTCTTCGGGTTTGGTTTTGTTTTTTAGCTGGCCCTCCTGTTTGACACGAGCATCAGAGGATCACACCGTTCGTTCATAAAATAAAAGAAAAGAAGAAAAACATGTTGAGATTATTATTATGATCCTAATTGTAATTAATAATTACAAGAAATTATTATGAAAGGTGGCAGAGGAGTTATAGTAGTCAAGAAGAGGAACTGTTGTTGTTTGGTTATTATTTTTGCTTTCGGATTATCACCCTTTTTATTAATATTGCTTTATTATTGTTTTGGATTTTGTTCTTTTATTCTTCATCTTCATTGTTCTATCTTTTCAATCTCTTATTACACGCTGCTTTTCTTTTTATCTTTTCAATTTAAATTATCGTGTTGCCATTTATTTATTTTTCATCAAAGGATAATAATTCTGTGCCTTTCCATTCCTTGACTATCACGGAATTTTTGATTTCCAAAGAGAAAAAGAGATGACAAAAATAAATAAAAACAAAGAAACACTAAAATCGATTCCATTCAGTTGCCCTAATTATTTTTTCCCTTTCCTCTCTGTGCTGCGTGGTTGTGTTTCTTTTGGTGGCTTCGTTGTGGATTCTTAGGGTTTGAAGGGGAAAAGTGGTTCGATCTCGATCCATGGAGGCGGAGGCAGAGAACAACGAGGTGAAGAGGGAAGAAAACAGCAATGACAACAACAACAACAATGAAAGTAACAGCAAATTTGGAAATTCGAGTGAGGGTCAGAGCAAGCCCAAGCGCCAAATGAAGACGCCGTTTCAGCTTGAAACGCTCGAGAAAGCTTATGCTGGTTTGTGGTTGTTAAGCCTTTTTTTTTTTTTCTTGTTCAATTTATAGGTTTATTGTTCACTGATTTTTTATTTTTATTTTTGTACTTTTGGTCAGTGGAGAATTACCCGTCCGAGATGATGAGAGCAGAGTTGTCTGAGAAGTTGGGGTTGTCGGATCGGCAGTTGCAGATGTGGTTCTGTCACCGGCGGTTGAAGGACAAGAAGGACTTGCCGTTGAAAAAGCCGCGTAAGGCTGCGGCGTTAACTGATTCTCCGGTTGAGGAGCCCAAGCTAGCTTCTGAAGTGGGTGCTGAATACGGATCCGGGTCGGGTTCAGGGTCCAGTCCGTTTACCCGTTCGGAGTTGAGGAATGTGGTGCCTAGGGGGGGTTACTATGAGTCGCCACAGACTATAATGGAGCTTAGAGCAATTGCTTGTGTGGAGGCTCAGTTGGGGGAGCCTTTGAGGGAAGATGGACCTATTCTTGGAGTCGAGTTTGATCCCTTGCCACCAGATGCATTTGGGGCACCCTTAGGTATGGTCTTTGGTTCTTTGACTAGGTGGATGTTTGTGTATTTGGGTTGAATTTAGTGACCGCTATCAATGTATAATAGTGTGTTTTCTTTTTAACTCCTGTTTATATTTATTTATTTATTTTTTATTTTTTATTTTTTTAAATTATTGGGGTTTTATGGGATATGCAATTCAACCGTTTACCGAACTAGCCTTCTATGCTTTGTTTACTGACTTTTCTTTGTATGTTAGTACATAGGTTTGATGATATTGATGTGAACTACGGAGTTTCAATTTTTTATATGTATGTGGCTTTTATTTTGTGAAGCGGTAATGGGATCAACTAGTGTCTAGGGTGTTCAGTTTAAGTGTATCATCAGAAAGGGGTGTAAGGTTCTTATTTTGATTTTGTTGTCATCCTTCTGGCTGTTTTTCAACCTTAAAGAATTTTAAAAAGCATTACTTTTATGTTATAAGTTGCTGATGATCAATGAATGAACTCTCATTTTAATCTGATAAGTATCTGTTGATCATTCTAGTTGATAAATTTGCTTAATCTCCGCTTTAGTTGCTATATTTGTGGTACACCTTTCACATTGGACTATACGGAGATGAATGTTTCCAAATTTTGGGACCAATGTGAAGTTTTGCTAAGGCGACTAGAAGGACTAATGCATGCAATAATTTAAGATACTGAAGTGAGGGTTTACTTGATGAATAATTGTTTGTTATGGGTGCATGTGCCTTGATTGGCTACTTATAGTTCTAGTATTTTCTTTTGGTGCAGCTGTTACAGATCCTCAAAAGCGGCCTAGTCTTGCCTATGACAATAAAATGTATGAAAGACATGATGTTAGGACAAATAAGGTTGGTTTTCGTTATGCTGTAACTTTCTAGTGTTTTTGTCTGTTAAATTATGGTAGGGCACAGAATATTCAGAAAAGGAAGCAACTGTATATTACCCCTGGAGTTGACTGAAAATCGAAGTTCACTTCAAGCTTATTTGTCATCATCCAGAGTTCAAGACTCTCAAATAACAGCATTGCTCTAAAATGATACAGTCCGTTCAACACCCTATTATCCTCCTTCGGGTGGCAAACTTGGCACCTTAGTATTCTTCCTAACTTCCTCTCAGTTTATCTTTTTTCTGGCTTCTGTAATAAACCTTCCAGATCATTGGTTTCATTGGACTTGAATCCAACAATCAGTTCTTGTCCTTTTCATATCAATGATTGGGCTTAAGCCCAAAATTCAGTATCCCATCAAATCAGTCTTGTATTGAGCTCTGGGTTATTAATCATGTGTAATCTTTGCGTGGAGTGGCCATTTCGAAGTGTGTTTGTTTTTATGGTCATGGCATCCAAATTGTGGTTCTGTTGCACACAACAGTGGTGCAATCTTGATGGGGGATGAAACCCAATGTTGCTCGTGCTCTAGTATGTAAGTGACATTTAGCGTTGGTCAGACCTAGAAAGGTAAAACCCTAGTTCCCCCTTTCATCTCTGCCATAGATCACTGCATCTCAGGCCACTGCCAATGAAGTCCAGCCTTCTTTCTCTTCTGAAAAGAGTCGCCATGTCTGTTCTCTGTTAGTCTGTTTACTTATCTGTACCTAGTGTTACTTTTTGTTAACTTGTGTTATTTACTTGCATTTTTTGTTTAAGATCTATGAATTTTTTAGACAATTCTTAATATGCCATTAAATTTGGCAATTTTTGGAGCATTTTATAGTTAACTATGTACAGTACATAGTATTGATTATATATGTAAATATATATTTATAAAAATTTTAAATAGCTTTCATCCTGCTATGCTCTATCCTAGAGCATTTTTGGTGTAAGTTCCCACTGCTGTCTGAAGTTGATAACTATGATTGAGGTGCATGTTAAAAGAAAACCCTTTTTTAATCGTGATTGTGTGATTTAGTTATCAAGATTGGCACATTTTTTAATTTTTTTCCTTCATGTCTGTATATAATGGTATTCTTTTATTTAGGATTTAGGGTATTCTTTTTTTGCTGCACTATTTGGTATTTAGTTTTTCACCGTTTCTCCTAAGGCATAGTGGTACTATCAGCTTGAATTGTGATATCAGGCATATTAGTACTTTAGCCTCTATCGTTTATTTGGATTTTATTTGTCTGAAAGAATAAATAAATTTAATGCACATGTGTTGTTACGCATTCCCTTTGTATGCTGCTGTTTATTTTTTAATTTAGTCAGGGGTATATTTATTTAAATGCTTTCATTCACAATGTTTTTTAATGCTCTTAATAGTCTTTCCTCAGTTTACTTATGTTTGAGAAAAAATGGCTTTTATCTTTTCATATTTTGATCATATTTATTGTCAACTCTTTCTCTTTGTTGTTAATATGATATTTGGGTTTTAAATGGAATCCGTTACAGGCAATAGCAAGGACATTCCATGAATATCCCTTTCTTCCAAGCCAGTCTGGCATTAGAGCTGATGTTTTTGGACAACTAAACCTGCCCCATTTACATGAACCAATGGAGGGTCCGGCAAGAACTCCTTTTCCCCTTGGAAATGAACAACCTAGAATTCATGCTCCTCAAAGTCATTCTTCTCGTGTTCGTCTTTTGTCTCAACCACAGGACAAGCAAGTGATTCCCTATCCATCTCCCCCTCGAGAAAATGATGTTGTACCCAAAAGGGAACCTCACATAAACATAACTAATACTGGAATGAACTCCCACTATACTACTGATCACCCAATTGTTGGACAAGAAATTCCATATGCTTTACCTGGTGGGCAAGTATCCCATAATGATGCAGTATTGAGGATGGAGAGGAAACGGAAGGTATTACTTGAATTTTGTAATTTTTGTCAAGTATTTTTTGTCATTTTCCTTGGCTATGTTAAAACAATATTACTTGCGAAGGATGATCTATATTTTTGACGTTGTTTATGTAGATTGATGAAGCCAGAGTTGCAAAGGAAGTTGAAGCTTATGAAATGAGGATGCGGAAAGAGCTTGAGAAACAAGATAACCTCAGACGAAAGGTTTTAATGTTTTATTAAAACGGCTGTTTTGCTAGCCACCTACCTTGCCACGGTACATGTTATAGATCTTAAAAGACATGCCCTTCTCTTTAGCTAACCCTCTATTCCCCTCTCCCTTTCAGAGTGAAGAGAGATTGAAGAAGGAAATGGAAAGGCAAGATCGTGAGAGAAGGAAGGAAGAAGAGAGGTTGTTGCGTGAGAAACAGCGAGAAGAGGAAAGATCAAAACGTGAGCAAAGGCGGGAAATGGAGCGTAGGGAAAAGTTTTTGTTGAAAGAACATTTGAGAGTAATTTTTTAAACCCTATTGGTTATAATCCATTGGCAAATATTCAAACAATCTGGATTTTTAATGTACATTGCTCCTTTTTCTTGCTGTCTTTTGTAAAAAAAAGGCTGAGAAAAGGAGGCAAAAAGAAGAGATCCGCAAAGAGAAGGAGGAAGAGAGGAGGAAAGCTGCACTTGAGAAGGCAAATGCTCGGAGAATAGCTAAAGAATCTATGGAGCTTATTGAGGATGAACAACTGGAATTGATGGAGTTGGCTGCTGCAAGCAAAGGGCTTTCCTCTATTATTCATATTGATCTTGATACTTTGCAGAACCTTGAATCATTTAGGGGTGAGCAATTATCATGATGTTGCTCTTTATAATGTTACATAATTAGGTTCTATTACTAATTCTTGCTGAACTGCAGATTCATTGTGTGTATTTCCCCCCAAAAGTGTAAAGCTGAGAAAACCATTTGCTATCCAACCCTGGAGCAACTCAGAACAGAATGTTGGCAACCTTCTCATGGTATGTTTGTATTCCTCTCTTTCACCATTATATGAAAGTGTATGTTAATTTTGCTGTGAACCAGTTAATTCTGGCTCTGGTGCTCTGCCCAAACGGGGAAGAGGAATTTTACTCTTTCTCAGTTTCTGACATTGGTTTATATTAGTCCATGATTTGAAATGTTTGATTAAATTTGTTCATCTACCTGTATATGATAGTGAAGGTTATTTATGTTCAGATCTTATATGTAATTCTGAGATAATTCATATTGTTCTTTATTGTTCTTAAGCTTAAAATTGAGGATTCCGAATTTAAGGTTTGAAAGTTGTGTTCTACTCCTCTATTTCAGGTTTGGAGATTCTTGATTACTTTTGCTGATGTTCTTGATTTATGGCCTTTTACTCTTGATGAGTTTGTACAGGCATTTCATGACTATGTGAGTAAATTTGACCTTTGTTATTGATTTTGTACTGCAGATGAACTGAATTTTGTGCACTTCTTGCTTATTATGTGTGTTCCGTTCAAACCATTTGATTGCAGGATTCTAGATTGTTGGGCGAGATACATGTGGCTCTTCTCAAGGTGATAATAAAGGACATTGAAGATGTTGCTAGGACACCTTCTACAGGATTGGGGATGAATCAAAACGGAGCTGCTAATCCTGGAGGTGGCCATCCAGAGATCGTGGAAGGAGTAAGTTGAAATATATCTTAAATTTTATTTTTCCTTTTGAGACATACTAGTTTGGCCTGAGACTGTTGACTCAGACGAATTCGTCTTCATTATGGTTTAGGCATATGCATGGGGCTTTGACATACGAAATTGGCAGAAGAACTTGAATCAGTTGACATGGCCAGAAATTTTCCGACAGTTAGCACTGTCTGCAGGATTAGGACCGCATCTGAAGAAAAGAAGTATTGCATGGTCATATGCAATTGATAAAGACGAGGTTCACTTTCTTTATTTGCGTATAAATATTTAGATCAAGATCTTATGTTAAATGGATGCTGCGACATTGTAGTGCCCATAGGCTGAAACATTTGTGTTATCATTTCAGCTCACGGAGCATTCGTTTTTTTTCAATTGTTTTAGGCAATGGATTTATGTCTTTACTCTGATTAAGTGGTTCAAAATGTATTTGTTATTCCAGGGAAAAAGTTGTGTAGATATCATTTCTACACTTCGTAATGGTTCAGCAGCTGAAAGTGCTGTGGCCAAAATGCAAGAGAGAGGTCTATTAGCTCCCCGAAGATCAAGGCACCGGTTAACTCCTGGAACAGTTAAATTTGCAGCATTTCATGTTCTCTCATTGGAGGGTAGCAAGGGCTTGACAGTACTGGAGCTTGCAGAAAAAATTCAGGTGAAATGCCTATCTTCTTAGCAGTTGCTCTTTCTAAAATTGTCAAATTTGTCCTTATGTTTCTTTTCTTTTCAGAAATCTGGTCTTCGAGACCTAACGACCAGCAAGACTCCTGAAGCATCAATTTCTGTTGCTTTGACAAGAGACACTAAATTGTTTGAAAGAATAGCTCCATCAACATATTGTGTACGAGATGCATTCAGAAAAGATCCTGCTGATGCTGATTCCATTCTTTCAGAAGCAAGAAAGAAAATTCAGATATTTGAAAATGGGTTTCTAGCTGGTGAAGATGCTGATGATGTTGAAAGAGAAGAGGAGTCAGAAAGTGATGAAGTTGATGAGGATCCTGAAGATGATGATTTAGTGAATCCTTTGAGTGCAAACCAAAATTCTGAACAGTATGATGACACAAACATTTGCTCATCAAATGGAAAAGAAAATTTGGGTCACAACATAGATCTTATTCAAAATGAGTTTGATACAGATTTACCCTGTCTTCCTAAGAATGGTTCAACGGGTGCTGATTGTCCCAGTTCTGTCACTAGACCTGTTGCTTGTGGAGATTTAAATGCTGGGAATCTTGATCAAGATAATATGGAAATTGATGAAAGCATATCTGGAGAGTCCTGGATTCTAGGACTTGCAGAAGGAGAATATTCTGATCTCAGCGTAGAGGAGCGTCTAAATGCTCTTGTTGCTTTGGTTGGTGTGGCAAATGAAGGAAATTCAATCCGTGTTGTCCTTGAGGTAATATCTTTTCTGTCTAAAGTGTTCTCTAAGTTTATTTTTCTATAGTTTTAAAGTTGACATGATGAGTTTTTTAGGATCGACTGGAATCAGCAAATGCTCTGAAGAAACAAATGTGGGCAGATGCACAGATTGATAAAGTTCGTCTGAAAGATGATAATATTAGTAAATTAGACTTTCCATCTCTTACTGGAAATAAAGTTGAAACACAATACACATATCCAGCTGCGGAGGGACACCAAAGCCCAATAATGCTTGACATTAATATTAACGATAATGAAGCATCACCCAGCACTGCAGAGAACCAAAAGGGAGCTCCTGTTGCACTAAGCATGCCTATGGAGAAGTCCTCATCAATTCAAGATTTTGTCATTGGTACTGGTGCAGACATCCCTCAGACTCAAGTACCTGCACAATATTCCAAAAGGTCACGTTCACAGTTGAAATCTTATTTTGCCCACTTAGCGGAGGAGATGTATGTCTACAGGTCGTTACCCCTTGGCCAAGATCGCAGACGTAATCGATATTGGCAGTTTGTTGCATCTGCATCTAGCAGTGATCCTGGTTCTGGCAGGATTTTTGTTGAATGTCATGATGGCAAGTGGTGGCTCATTGATTCTGAAGAGGTATCTTGGGTTAACTGTAGTTTCCTCGAGATGATCTCTGCTTTGCTGATAAACTAAATTGTAAATTGATTTTGACATGTTTATTATATCCCATTGCATGCTTTTAATGGCATGTATGTTAGGACTTAGGACACAGCAAGTCTTCTTTTAGATATCGAACAAGACATACCCTCAGCCTTTGAAATTTAAACATTTGCTTGCCTGTTGTTTTATTCATGGTAATTATTTTGTATGTCTTTTATGTAAGTTTCGTTTTTCGTTATTATTTAAATGTGCGATTAATTTAAATCTTCAGGGGCCAAATTTGTTGAAAATATGTTGCCTTTATTATGCTTTGTTTTAGTTACCATGTTATTTATTCTACTGTTAAAATGCAGGCCTTTGATTCTCTTTTGACATCATTGGATTCACGTGGGCTCAGGGAATCTCATTTGCGCTTAATGTTGCAAAAGATTGAGAATTCCTTTAAAGAAAACGTTCGTAAGAGGAATGCAGATTGTGCCAAAAATGGAAGCAAAGGCGAAGTTTCTATTAAAGTTGAAGCTAGTGAACCATTTTCCATCCCTGACCCCAATGCTGGATCTGACAGTCCTAGCAGTATCCTCCATAACTTGAACACTGATACATCTGAAGTTTCATCGTCCTTCAAAATTGAGCTTGGGAAAAGTGAAAGTGAGAAGAAAGCTGCCTTGAGAAGGTATCATGATTTTCAGAAGTGGTTGTGGAAAGAATGCTCTAATTCATCAGTTTTATGTGCAATGAAATATGGGATAAAGAGATGCAAACCTCAGATGGACATTTGTGATATCTGTCTCGATCTTTATTTTGTTGAAGACTCCCATTGCAGTTCCTGCCACCGGACCTTTTCCTCAAATAATGGATTTAATTTTTCTAAGCATGCATTTCAATGTCGAGACAAATTATCCAAAGATAATTGTATTTTGGAATACTCTCTTCCCTTGCGGACAAGATTGCTTAAGTTCCTGTTGGCTTGTATGGAGGTGAGTTAATGGTAACTCTGCTTTCACCTGGAACCCTGTTTTCTATTAAATTTTAGTCTGTTATTTTGTCCTGTTAGTTTGACTTTGAGGAGTACATTGTACTTTTTATGTTTACAGGTATCTGTTCTATCTGAAGCATTTGGAACAAATTGGACCGATGATATTAGGAAGCACTGGGGTGTAAAGTTGAGCAAATCATCTTCTGTTGAGGAACTTATACAGGTTCCCTTTCAATTCTTAAAGTTCTAGCTTCTGTAGATCTGATATGCCTACTCAGACATGTATGAATTAATCAATTCATTCTGCAGATATTGACCCTATTTGAGAAAGCACTACGGCGAGATTTTCTGTCATCTAACTTCTCTACAACAGATGAATTGTTGGGATCAAGCAGTATGTTAGAATGTTCTGGGCCGGCTTCAACTGATCCTGAATCTGTTCCTGTCCTTCCATGGGTTCCACTAACAACTGCTGCTTTGTCTCTCAGACTTTTTGAGATTGATTCATCCATCAGCTATGTAAAGCCCGAAAGACTAGAGCCTTCTGAGGAAAAAGAAGCAAGAGAATACATAGTGAGTCTCAATTTTTCCTTTATAGTGTATTGCTTTTAGTCTTATGTGACAGGATTAATGTTATCATGAAATTTTTTCTATGCATAAGCTCTGCCGCAGCTTTTCATTTTAATCTGAACTGAGGCTGAGCTAATGTCCGACAGACTAGAAACAGATTGGGTGTCAAGTTCGCCTGAATTTATGTTCCTTTTTGTCATATTTCCTGTGTCTGGTTCTTTTTATCTGTAAATTTTTCATGATATTGTGATGACAAATTAACATTTAACTTACTTTTTTTGCAGAGGTTTCCATCAAGATATACTCACTTGAAATCTAATAGGGAGGTTGAACCAGCAGAATTCGACCATGATGAATTCACTAAAGATAAATCTGTTCCTAAGAAAATTGTACGAAGTGGCAATAAACGTAGTCGAGGGACTAATGAACAAGGACGGGGCAAAAAACTGGCTAAAAGAGTGTACAATTCCAAACGAGATGGTGGTCGGAAGAATGCTAAGGTCACTGTCAATCTAAGTCACAAACTAAAACAGCAGGCACGAGGAACACAAGGACAAGGTGCTGGGCGAGGTCGCCGAACGGTAAGAAAGCGGAGAGTGGGAAAGCGAGCTGTTGAAGATTTGTTGCTGGGCCATACAACAGCCAACCATAGCTCCAAGATTGATAGAGAACCACTGAAAAACTTGGATGAGGAATGGGATAGAGAAAAGGCAAGTCCCATGACTCCAGTGCACATTGGGGTTGCTGCTGACAATAGTAATAGTGCCGAAGAGGTAGAATCTGATTATGACCATGCTCAAGCTGTGGAATATGATCAAGGAAACTGGGAGGTAGGTTTTAACGGCGTTCCCCCCAACAGATGGAGTAGGGATTTGGTTGGAATGAGTGACGAAGATGTGGATGCTTCTGAAGACGACAATGACAATGGCATTGAAGAGAATGAAGATGAGGATTCAGAAGCGGATGTTATGAGTGAGGGTTCAGATGGGATGGGAAATAGGGTAGTAAACGTTGGAGGCTCATACTCAGCTTTGTCTGAAGATTCTTCAGATTAGAACATCGGATTTTAATTTCTCAATGAAGGGGATTCGCACCTGAAGGCTGCGTTACATTTTTTATATTGCAGCTTTACAAACACCTGACCTCCAAGTCGTGTCATGGCTTTGATGAGTTTATGGTAGGGTAGATTTAGTGTATATTATCCATGCAAAATGGAGCCTTGTATTTTAAAAGTCTTGTAGCAGAGGGCATAGTAGTAGCCAACCTCATTTTGTTTTTGTAATTTTTTTCTCCCCTCTTTGTAATAGATACTCATTAATTAATAAATTTTTATTATATCTTATTGTTTGGTCTATTTTGAACTGAAATGATTATGTACTCCGAAATATGAAGAAATTAAAAATCAAATCTAAAGTATATCAATCATTTGAGCAGTTACTTAATCATGTGGTGTTTTAATACACCACACGGGGTCTAATCCGCACACCTTATTTCTTAATGATTTTTCCATGCCACACAGTTGAACTACTCAGCCACCCATAATTAAAAAAAAATATTATACTTAATATGCCGATCGTTAATTACGTGGATGACATTATTGACGCACTTCAAAAACTTCATCAGTCACATACCATCTAAATGAAGAGGGAAAAACAGAAGGGAAAAATGTGAACACCAAAGACTACTATTATTATACACTAGATACTCTCTGCCACAGTTGGCACTCAGGCACCGACTACGTCTGGGATTTCGATGTTGAATTTGATCCTAAGGTTACCCTTCTTTGAAGGATCTTTGGAAATTGGCATGCCTTCTCCGGTGACTACTTCTTCGTAATCTGGATCAGTGGCGTTGTTTATGGCGATGTTCAGACCCCTGCCATCCAGAGTTGTAAGTTGGATGGTGTAGCCTGGTAGAGCTTCAGCTTCTGTAGGTGATATCTTTTGTGTCACAACCAAATCATTACCAACCCTTGTAAATATACTGTGAGGTTTCTCATCAATTATAAACACAAGATCAGCTGCAATAATATTTGGCTGCTCATTTCCTTTCTCTGGGAAAGTGATTTTGGTTCCCTTCTTCCATCCCGGTTGGATTTCAATGTTCAATATTTCCTCCACAGGAAAAACTCTCCTGCAAACATAAATGTATTATATCAATGTGACTGTGCTTATATAGACAGATGCAAGTGAAAGAATAAGCTTTTGTTTCTAATCATTGAGAAAAATTTGCAGAGCTCAAACAGAAGAAAGGGTAGCTGAGAGAGTCGGGTATGCACCCTTTGCACAGTTGAGTGATAAATTAAAAGTCAACATCACTGACCACCTATTACTTTCATGCATATCTTCAACATTTAAGTGTGTTTAGGAATTTGATAGTGGCAGCCTCATCCTGAAATTCCAACCTGAAAAGTGTTGCCAAATGGGTATGGACTTGACCAAAATTGGGTCAGGAGATTATAAAGCAGGTCAAGCCAAGCTTGGCAAGACCTTGACCTCACTTAGCTATTTCCATTCCTATATTTCTCCCAATTAATATTCAATCAATCACACTTCGGAACCAACAATGAGTAATGGCACAAATGCAATGACCATATCAAGATTGTAGCAAATCCTTATCCAACCACAAGAACTCATTGACCCAAAAAAGAAGAAGGGAAAAGTTAACAGATTGCTAAATTTGCAGCACCAACTGATACCTCCGACGCAATTATATAAAAAGAGAGGGACATACAACAAATCAAGACATCTAACAGACAACCATCTAAAGTCGCAATCACATTTTTTTTGGCTTAGATAAAAATGTCAAAAAGATACAACAGAACTCATTCTGTTGAAGACATATATATTAAGAGAAGGCTCAAGTACAAATTGGTGTAAATTGAAATAACAGGCAAAGAACACTTACCCGCTAGCATGTGCAATTTCTCTAGAGATTTTCATCTTTCTGGTACTCCCCTTGTAGAGTTCCTCAAGGCTGCAAAGCAGTGTATTTTGGATGGGAGAAGCCTTGCGGCGTGGAGCTTCATTCATTGGCCTCCCTTCTCTGAACATGTCATTGCCAAACATTCCACCAAAAGACCTTGATACCCACGATCCTCCCCTCATGCCTCTGCCACCACACCCAAATCCCCTTCCCATCCCCATTCCCCCAAATGGGTTTGAACTCCCAAACACTTCTGCAAAAATGTTGTTTGCATTTCTGGGATTGAACCTAAATGGTTGTGGGCCATCCCCGGTTCGGAAGAAGGAAGCCATACCAGCCATACCTTCATCCCGTGTTGGCATTCCACCTTTAAGCCCACCTTCTCCATACATATCATAAACCTCTCTCTTCTGAGGATCACTCAGAACCTGCATCAAACAACATAACCAAACCGATATACCGATTCATATTCATTTCACAGTTTGCACTGCCTCCAACGAAGAGTAGACTCGAGGAGAGAGATGAATAATTGAAACAAACATAAGGATTTGCGTAAAAGCATGAAAGAAAATACAGCTCAGGTGATCGATCAACCATCACCGATTGAAAAATACAACAAAATAAGAAAAAAAGATTGAATCATGACCAAGTTAGAAACAAATGAACAATAACTGAAGTCAAACTAGGAACAGTGTCATCGAAATACAGTTAAAGTATGACCGAGGTTTAAGCGTAAAATCAAGGTCAAGGTTTGTGAATGATCAAGGAACTGAAGGAGGAAAAATACAATTAACCAAGACAGAATAGTAATGACTCAAATCAAACATAGGATCTAAATCTAACATCTTTAGCACACCGACACAGCAAATCAAGGACCAGTGATGATGTTACCTCGTAGGCTTCAGATATCTGTTTGAATCTAATCTCAGCCTCCTTTTTATTGGTTGGGTTCTTATCGGGGTGCCACTTCATTGCAAGCTTTCTGTAGGCTTTCTTCAATTCTTCCTCTGAGACATTCTTGTCAACCTCCAAAATCCTATAGTAGTCCATCCCCTCTGATTCACTTCCTCTTTTCCACTCTTCTCTTTCTTCAGCCGCAACCTATGATGATCAACAATTCTTAAACTGTGCAAAATTTTGAGGTCAGTAATCAAATGTTTGTTTTTTTGACTTTTGATCAATATATCAATATATGTCAACCCGGTTCAAAATTTGTTTTCTGTTTTTATTTTCTTATGAAACTGATTTAATCATATCTTATGCCTTTATGTTCGTTTATATCTGATTTTTATAATATATCTCCGTCCGAGATACACGACCCGAAAAGATATCTTGAGATTGATTTACAATATTATATTTGGGATAGAGAAGAGAGATGAGTGTACAATAATGCACCAAAAGGATAAAACTGTAATAAGGGTTTTAGATAATGAATTGTTATATAAGGTGGAGTGAATATTTTAATACGACCAAAATACATATATAACCCTATCAATTTGTAACTGAATAGGAGAAAAATAAAAATAAACATATTATATTTTTTTTACAAACTAATATAAATATTAAATTATATATATCATTCTGTTTTTTGTTAACTCAGTTAAATAGTTTTTATATTTTATACAAATTTGTAATGAGGTGAAAATTTTTAAGTTTATACTGTAATTTTAATTTTACATTTTTATATGTATTTTAATCCTTGATATACATGTTTACATATTAGTAGGTACGCTGGTTTTGAATGTGACTAGATTACACTCATCTTTTTTACTTTTTTTATTTATAAATGTATAAATCAATCTTTTTTTCTCATATTAGTTTATGGTTTTATGAAATTGTATATCATTTTATTCGAAAAACTATTATATCCGGAGAAATCAAAATTGAGTTATTAAGATCAAGCCAGTTAACTCAAATGATCGATTAATACATACATCCACCAAATTCTTAATTAAATTTATAATTTATTATATTTTGTATAATTTTGCATACCTATAAAATCTTAAATATGGTTAAAATATTATTAAATATGGTTGATTATATATTAGTTTGTTAGTTTTAAATGTAACGTACTTAAATATATTATTTTATATATTTTTAAATGGATAACTCTATGTCTTTGACAAGAATTGAGAATTCATTTTATATCTCTTTTTCTTTTATTTTAACATTTATTATAAATTTTATTTTTTTAAGAAATTATTATTTACTATTTAAAACCCTACAAATATATAAAAGTGAAAGTAAAAAGATATAAATATAAAATAATTGCAATGATCCAATATATAATTATTTAAAAGATATACCAATAATCTATAATTATTATATATAAATAGGAAATATAATTGTTTTACGTAAACATAAAGTGTGCAAAATTTTGAGGCCAGTTTGTGAGTAATCAATGTTTGTTTTTTTGACTTTTGATCAATATATCAATATATGTCAACCCGGTTTAAAATTTGTTTTCTGTTTTTATTTTCTTATAAAACTTACTTAATCATATCTTATGCTTTTATTTTTTATTTCTGTTTATATCTGATTTTTATAATATATCTCCATGGAGATACACGCGCCGAAAAGATATCTTAAGATTGATTTATAATATTATACTCAAAATTAGGGATGACAATTAGGACCTGGTTCGTGGGCCCGGTCCGCAGGCCCTCAGAAAAAACACGGGACGGGTCAGGACAGTGAGCCCGCAGGTCCGCGTGGGCTCGGCCCGCAAGCCCGCATAAAATTAAAAAAAAAAATTGCACTTGTGTATATTAATTACTTCTTTTATGGACTCTTGCATTAACATTTCAAATTCTTGTATAATTGGAAAAGACAAGTATTATGTAATTTTTAATGTGCTAAAATTTAAAGAATACATTGTGTATGTCATAGTATGAATATGATGAAAATGTTGAATTATCAATTTATCATCTAATTTCCCAAAGTCTTTACTTAATTTTGTGAATTTCTTAAAGTTTTCCAATTTTTAAACATTGAAAGTTTTATCATAAAAAAAAATTAAAAAAAAAAGAAAATAAAAGCGGGCCGGCCCGCATTGCCGCCCCTACTCAAGATAAGGAAGAGAGAGGAGTGTGCAATGATTAGGGATGTCAACGGGGCGGGTAGGGTACGGGTAGTAGCTCCCCCGTACCCTACCCGCTAGATAAATATCTGCCCCGTACCTGTACTCATATCCGTCGGGTATCCGTTATGCGGGTACCCGTCTATTTTTTTCATACCCGCGGATATCCACGAGTACCCACAGGTATTTACAAAATTATTTAAAAAATAAATATTTAATCATAAATTCAAATAAAATAAAATAAAATACAGTCATAAATTTTAAATAAATTTTAAACTAACTCAAGTCCAAATAATTATAAAATGACGTTCAACACGATGGAAATTCTTTAATTAGTGTTTTGATCAACAAGTCCACTTTCTCCGATTGATTCCTGAAAAATAATCAAATAATAAACCTCAACTGTCACGTGCCAAATATTCTTATTTTGATTC
>Ga0214544_1004159_pt1 | contig 29265 bp, 12 predicted proteins | sample CNSS3metaG_FD_160074 | JGI IMG/M metagenome (GOLD analysis project Ga0214544, IMG submission 160074) | Root nodule microbial communities from cowpea collected in UCLA plant growth center, Los Angeles, California, USA - CNSS3 | ecosystem: Host-associated > Plants > Roots > Nodule | place: USA...
AAAAAATTAAGTATTTGATATTTATATTAAAATTTAGTGGTAAAAGTCATTTTATTAAGTCATTTTTAATAAAAAAAAATAGTATAACATTCATACCAATAGAAATTTTGATTTAAAATTAGTAAGAGACAATATTGTTCTATTTTGAAAAAAAAAATTAACAAAACATGAGTACTTAATAAAAAATAATTAATAAAGTAATATGTTAAAAAGTCATTTTTAATAAAAAAATATTAGTATAACATTTATACAAATAATAAATTTGGTCTGAAATTGAGAGAAACATTATAAATATTAGTACTTAATTTTTTAAAAATATTTATACTTAATTATTTTTAATCTTATAAAAAATGGATTACAAAAATACTTTAATTATTAAAAAAAAAAATTGGGACAAAATTGAATCAGATACACATATTTAGGTATTAAATTGAAACAAAAAGACATATGTGGGAACTAAATCGAAATCAACACAATGACATCTAATAATGACACTGACACGTGACATTACAATGCCACGTGACACTGACAATGCCACGTGTCACACACAGGGACTTGACACGTGGCATTTTATTTTATTTTTTTAAAAATTTAAAATTTAAAAAAAAAAATTAAATTTAAAAAAAAAATCAAAAAAATCACAGATTGACACGTGGCACGTTGACTAACGGCGTTAGTCAACTCTGTCTGAAAGGAACCTAATTGAAGCAATTTTCAAAAGTTGGGATGCAATTGACATTTTTTTAAAACCGGGTACCTATTTGACACACTAGCCCCAAACTGGGTACTATACGATTAATTAAACCTAAAAAATATTTTATACCAAATATTTTACAAAATAATTGACAATAATTTCCTGCAATCTTTTTTCATAATAACAAATTGTACAAGTATTTCTTAAAAAAAAATTTAAAATAAAATTGGCATGAAATATTAATTTTTTAGTAGTGAATTTAGTTTGGCTTCCATATGTTTTTTTTTGTCTTTTTACAATAAATTTTTATATAATAATAAATAATAGATATCACTTATAATAAACATGTCATGTCAAAGTATATAATAATACTTAACATAAATTTTATAAAAGTAAAATAAATTAAAAGTTTAAACTTAGGTTTAAATAGAATAAACCTAATACGAATTAATAATAAAATAAAATGTAAGACTTTGGATTTGTTGATATCTGAACACAAAAAGCTAAGAATAAGGGAATATATCTACTGTAACCCTATTTCATATTTCATAGTGAAGCTGCATTCTCTTGTTGATGTCGACATGTTATAGTTGAACAATGCAAATTGTGTTGTTCTTGGTTATTTTGGTGTCTTGTCTCCTTGTATTTAGTTCCTGTTTTCTTCATTTGTTTTTGTTCAATTCAAGGTTGTTTTGGTTCAACCTTATTTTTCCTCTTCCCTCGTGATTCCGTCATTGTCAACTCTCAAAATTTGTGATTATCTTTGTTATATATTTCATTATACCTTTTATTTTGGTTCTTCACATTTATTTAGTTCACTGTGTTCTAAAGAAAATTTACGCTAATACAATTTAGACTAAGATAACATTCTTTTGATTTTAGCATTTTGTTTAAATTACTTGTATTTATTTAGTGAGCCAAGTCACCGGTTAAGGTGCCAATTTTGGATAGTTTTTAGCTGTTAAAATATTTAAAAACTTATACTTTTTTAATTTTAGAAAATGAGATTTTAGTTTAAGATGGTTTTTGTTTCAAAATAAATTATTTTAAAGATTTTTATCATGTTAAAATTAGTTCAAAGATAAACTTTTATGGTGGTGGGGCGTTGAAAATAATGACACGATTGAATGTGGTAATTGCAGCAATGATTATCTTTATATATAGTCATGATAGTGTTTCAATATATTTTCTTACATTGAGATCAAATATTTCAAACTAAGAAGAATATGATAACACGTGATAGAGGATCCAATAATTTTGACTTGGATTTATTCGGTCTACACTCACCGATATACTTATTAAGAATTTTAACATTAAGTAAATATAACAATATTTAATATCTTATAAAAGTAGAATATCCATATATTTTGCTTTAAAATTTTAGATTTTGCTTTAAAATTTAATGTTAAAAATAATGTCAATATTTTATATAAATTAGACGAAGATATTGAAGTAGAAACACATGTTGTTTGGGACAATGTCTTATCTTGCGAAAAGCTAGTGAATCTTGTTATTAATAGCTTATGGTCATACCAAACTTCTAAAAATTAGGTCAGAGATTGGGTTTAAGTCTGTCTCTGGACCAAGTAAGATTTTACTAGCAAATATTATTATAATTTTTTTTGATATTTTAGTTATTATCTTTTTATTTTATTATTATTTTTATAATTGATATAATCTCTTATTTTTCATATAATAAACAAACTCGTAATTAATTTGTTTAAAAGTAAAATGTTAATTTTCATTATTACTAAGGAAAGAAAATATTTTGACCTTAGTAATATTTTAACTTTGAGTATAGAGTTCATCGTATTTTTGTTCTCGAGGCTTATAACTTTTTACCAGAATAACAACCGTATCAGATTAAAAAAGAAGAAGACTAAATTAATTAAAAAAATATAGAACCAAAATAAACGAAAAACGTAAATATAGAAACAAATTATTTAATTAAATTATAATTTTTCATCGAAAGGTTCATAAATATTTATTTTTACTTTTAATAAACTTTTCAAAAGATACAATAAAAATAATGAAGATACTAATATAATAATAATTGAAAAATATATATTCGTTCTAAACCAGAACCAAATTTATAAAAAGCTTTCTTAAAGTTTAAATTAAACCAAGAAATTGACTTCAAAACTAGCATATTTTCTTTTCAAAATTACATTTAAAAAAATTAAAATTTTCCAACCAATTGATTTTTAGATTAACGTTTAATGTGATTGAGTCTAATTTTTAACTGATTGGAGAAGTTTTATTAACTTTGCTTAATTTTTAACTATTTTTTTAAAGTTAAATTTGTAACTTTCTCCGAATAAAAAAATCACCGAATGATTATGATGGTATAAAGTTTTGATGCTCTTCCTTCTGCTTTGACAGACACCATTTTTCAGATTTTCTGCTGCCGAACTCAATTTTGTTTGTGTCCTGCCCTTGGATACCCCACTCTTCACATCTTCACTCAATTTTCCTTTTCTGTCAGGTTTTGTTTGTTTGAATTGAGTCATAGATGAACTTGACAGAGAGGATGAAATAAAAAGATAAAAGTTTAAATTGTTTAAATTAAGAGAAAAAGACAATAAAAATTGATATAATAAATTAATTGATGCGATGATTTAATTATGAAATTAATTGATGCGCAGGGTTTTGATGCGATGATTTAATTGATATAATAAATTTTATAAAATAATATTATTAATTAATATTTAATTAAATAATAAATTATAGTTTTATTATTATTATTATTGAAAATTATAATTTATTATTATTTGTTATTTTATATTTATAATTATCTTATTATTATCATTATTTTCTAAATTTATTATTAACCTTTTATTTTTTTAATATGTTATTATTATTTTTAAATTTTACCATTATTATTATTATAATAATAACTTCCAATTTTCTTTTACTATTTATCCATTCTAATAATATTTTCAAAAAATTACACAGGAAAAAAAATCCAAAATTAAAATAGGTTTAATTAATCGTAAGGTACCCAATTTGGTGCTAGTGTGTCAAATTGGTACCCGGTTTTAAAAAAGTATCAATTGCGTACCCAAATACGTTTATGTGCATCAATTGGGTCCAATAATTTGACGCCATTACAGTGGTTAACGTTGACTGATTTAAGTTGGTCTGAGAAGCAATTTTATAACACGTGGCTATCATAGAATTAGTGACGTGGATATTGTTGGTGTGAGAAGCAATTTTACGTTAATTAATTGTACAAGGCAAAAATTAAAAACAAAATTTGGTAAAGTTAATGCTGGAGTTCGAAGAACAAAGATAGAGGGGATAAGACGAGGGTCAGGCAAATCGACTCGTGCAGGCTTTCACTACCATTCAGTAGATTATCGGAAGCATCGTTGACAGCGACGTGGGTTGAGCGGTGGAAGAAAGGTATGTGTTCCTGCCATTCAGTAGACGAACCACTCACGCAGGCTTTCACTGCCATTTAGGGTTTTTTGTTTTATCTGAGATTGTGATAATTTTTGGGGTTCTGTTCAATGTATTTGTTGTTTTGTGTGCTTTGATTGTTTTGTTTTTGTTATTTGTAATGCGGTGTCGGTGTTGGTCCCCCACTTTCAGATTTCTTTATTCATTTGGTCCCCCACTACATGTGACGGTGACGGTGACGGTGTTGAGTATACTGTGTGGTCCCCCCTTTGTTCATTTTGTTGCTGTCTTTGTGTGTTGGTGGTATGGTTTGTAATTTGTGTTTGATTTTTTAGGCATTTTCATATGTGACAGAGATATATAGATAGGAATATAGTACTTCAGATGGACGAAAATTTCGAAGTTGTTTTTCACCACCGGGAAGGTTTGTTAATGATGGGTCACTGAAATACATTGGAGAGAGTAGTATTTTGTCATGTGACCCAGACAGATGGAGTTACTTTGAGATAATGTCAATTTTGAGGGAAATGGGTTACGTGAATGTCAAAGAATTGTGGTATTCAGTAGGTGGAGGTGTTGTATTGGATGGAAGGCTGGAATTACTGACCGATGATAGAGATGCATGTCACATGGTCAACATCACCACACTAAATGGTTAAGTGCACCTTTATGTGGTGCACTTCGTCTGTGAGCCTATAGTAGTACATATGATAGAGGGTGGGATTGAGGCAGAAGTTGCTGTGAATGGTACAGTTGAGGGTGAGGTTGATGTGGAGACTCAGACTGATGAAGAACATGTTGTGGTGGGTGGGGTTGAGGTGGAAGTTGGAGTGGATGTTGCAGGTCAAGGTGAGGGTGATGATCATATGGAGGCTGCAGTTGATGAAGAACATGTTAGGGTGGAAGTTGGTGTAGGTTGTGCAAATAAGGGCGAGGGTGATGTGGAGGTAGAGGTTCAGGCTAATGAAGAAGTTATAGTGATGAGTGGGGTTGAGGTGGAAGTTGAAATGGATGGTGCAGGTGAGGGTGAAATGGAGGGTGAGCCTGATGAAGAACCTGTTGAAGTGGGTGGTGCAGGTGAGAATGAGGGTGAAGTGGAGGTTGAAGCAACTGAACAACCCGATATGGATGTGGAGGTTGAGGATGATGAAGAAGATGCTGTGGAGGGTGAGGAAACAGACTATGAGGGTGATGATGACTATGAGGTGAGGAGTTGGACTGATTCTAAAGAGGAAGTAATAGGTAAGGATGAGTTGTATGATGTTAGAATTGAAACCGAGGAATTGGAGGATGATCTGTTTGATGTTACTATTGAAGGAGCAAGTGGTTCGTCTAGAACAAACCCAAAGGGTAAAAATGTGTTTGACAGGGGGTTGTCTGATAATGAATGAGAGTCTGAGACATTAGATAGTTGTGGAAATAGTGATGCAAGTGATGACGATAGAGATAGGTATGGTAACTTTGGGATATTCTCCATGCCCAAAAGTATGGAAGACTATAATTAGGAAGTTGGGACGTACTTTACTGAGAAGGAAGAATTCACTAAGGCTATTAGAACTTATGGTGTCCAAAGTGGCAGAAAGTTAAAAATTTTTAGAAATGACAAAAGGAGAATTTGTGTGAAGTGTTTGAGTGTGAAGGGTAATGTAAGTGGTATGCATATTGTGCTTATAAAGCAGCATAAAGTACATGGCAGTTAAGGAGAATTATCAACACTCACACATGTAGTAGGGAATTCAATGTGCGTTTAATGACTTCAAAGTGGTTAAATGAGAGGCTGGAAAAAACACTAAGAGAGAACCCAAATATCAAGTTGACTGATTTGAAAAACAAAATTGGGAGAAAATGGAACATTGGTGTTTCAAGATCAATGGCCTTTAGGGCTAGGACTATGGCATACAACAACATTGATGGGTCATTCCAAGAACAATATAAACGTGTTTATGACTATGCACATGGACATGGTTTCTTGATTTGATGATAGAAGACCTAGGAGGAGCTGAAATTTGTTCCAAAATCACTTTCATGTCAGACCAACAAAAAATAAGTAACTATATCCCTCTGCTATTTTATGTTTAATTGTGATTCCTAAATATTTGACAAATCACTTGTTATGCTCTCAAAATTGTAGGGACTGCTTCCAGCATTGCAAGAATTGTTGCCTGGTGTGGACCAAAGATTATGTGTACGTCATATATACTCCAACTTCCGCAAAAAATTCCCAGGAAAAAAAAAATCTGAAGAGACTACTCTAGAAAGCAGCATATGCTACACACCCGCAAGCATGGGAGGCTGTGATGAGGGACATTAAAGAGTTGAATGTTGATGCTTTTAAGCATCTGATACAAATTCCCCCAAGGCATGTTTTAATTATTGTTTTTAAAAAATTGTTTTTGTCTTGTAAACTGATTTGGATTTAAACTGATTTCAATTTAAAATGGTTTTTTGCCCTGCAATCAGATTCTGGTCCAGTCCATATTTACATCAAGGCCAGCATCTGACATTGTTGTCAACAACATGTCCGAGGGTTTCAATAGCACTATAGTGGATTCCAGGAGTAAACCCATCATAACCATGATGGAAGAAATTCGAATGTATCTGATGCGGAGATGGGCTTCCAATAGAAAGAAGGTAAATGCATTTCATGGTTCTATTTGCCCAAAAATTAAAGACAGACTAGAGAAGGAAGTAGAGAAGACCAAATATTGGTTACCAAGGTAAATGTATTTGATGGAACTAATTGCAATATTGTTTGATTAAATCTGATTCTCTTATGGCTGTTATTTAATTATATTTTGTATTCATTGCAGCTGGTCTGGACAACAACTATTTGAGGTCAGCCATACTTCTATGATTGGGGAGAAATTTGTGGTGGATTTAGACAAACAGGAGTGTAGCTGCAGGAAGTGGACCATAACAACAATTCCCTGCTGTCATGCAATCACTGCCATCCGATTTCTGAATTTGAATGCAGAGGATTATCTCCCACACTAGTTTTTGAAGTCAACATACGAGGAGATTTATTTGTCAATGATATATCCTGTGAATGGACTTCATCTGTGGGAAATGACATCTTATACTGATGTGTTACCTTCTGCTAAAAGAGTGATGCCTGGAAGAACAAAAAAGAAACGAAGGTTGGAGTCGTGGGAATTGAGGAAGGATGACACATAAGTCAGGCAAGGTGGAACACGTAAAAGATGTGCCATTTGCAGAGCACTTGGACACAAAAGAAATACTTGTCCCCAAGCATCTCCACCAAAGCAGCAACCAACTCCAATAGTTACACAAGAAGGAACAACAACTACTGAACAAACACAAGCAAATCAACCAACTCAGGCAACTGATATCAATGGTGCTCAGCAAAGTCAGATTACTGCAATTGAACCAGTTGTGCCAGCAGCAACAAATCAGCAGCAAAGTCACCCTACTCAGCCAACCCAAAATTCTTCATGCCAACAGACTCAAGTGCCTCAACCAAGTCAGATTATTTTAAGCAATCAAATTCAACCAACAACAACAACCACTTTTAGAGAAAAATTGTCATTTAGGAGGGGACCAATCACGAAGTCATGAAGAAATTATGGAACACTTGTTTTATTTTGGGAAATCAATATGTAATTGCTGTTATTTGACAAACTCAGTGCTGTTATTTTAGAATGTAGTAGTGTTATTTTGGAAGCACCTTACTAAGTGCTGTTATTTACAAACTCAGTACATGTATTTTGAAGAACAATATTATGTAGTGAAATGGCATTCTGAACCACTTTAATATTATCTGTTTTCTCATATGCCCAGTTTATCTTCATTATAAAATATTGTTAAATGCGAATAAATAAAAAACAGAGTCAGTTTACTCAAACTTCTCATTCATTCATCAACAATTCGTTACAACATTATATTGATACTTACTAAAACAGTCACTCTAACAACAGTTCAGCAACTCTTTTGTACTAACTTACAAACTCAAATTACATTAACGAAAAGCAAAAACATTATTATTACACTTAAAATTTTAACCCATCTATCAGAAATCACAACTGCTTTTTCCAGAGTATAAATCTTTCTCCTTTGTCTCCCAATGGTAGCATCTTTTTTATCTCCATTATCTTCATTCAACCATTTGAAGTAATTGCACCCTTTAAATATCTCATTCCCACCACTCCGCTGTTTGCAAGAACAAAGAATCGAACATTAATAAAAAACAGAAATTGCTAATTAAAGATTCAATCAAAATTAAATTAAAATCATACATCTACTCCGACCTTATAATTAGGACACCCCCAAAATTGTTTTCCAGCATTCCTAATTGTTTTAGCCACTCTCAACACAGTGCTCTCCCCACAAAACCAAAGAGGGGATTCACCCAACACCCTATACGAACCACCAGTGGAGGAGACACTTTGCTTCTGCGAACCCCACGAAGAACATGAACACCCTTCATTGCGAGACATTGCAGATTCACCAAAAATGACCTCTTCCAATCAAGAACGAAGTGCAAAATGATTGAAGAAAGAAGGCAAAAGAGATGAAGCAGAGGAAGAAATATACCACACTGATAGCAAAAACCCAATTCCTCAATTAGGGCACAACACACTCTGATTTTTAAATATACCACACCACGTCACTGTACAATTATTTTTTCAGCCACCACTGCTTTTTAAATTGACACGTATATGTTCATAATTGCCACATCATCTCATTTTTAACGTCGTTTGTCACAATTTAACGGGATGGACCTAATTGATGCACATAAACGTATTTGGGTACGCAATTGACACTTTTTTTACAATCGGATACCAATTTCACACACTAGCACCAAACTGGGTACCTTACGACTAATTAAACCATTAAAATACTACTTTCAGATACAATTTCTATCTCACCTAAAAATATTTTACCAACTTAAAATGAAATTTTAATATTTTTTCTAAAAGCAACTCAAGAAATAAAAATAGGTTTAATGAATAATTTAGTGTCTATATTTAAATCTATTGTTTATTTTAATCAATATTTTCTAAATAGAGTCAAATTATTTCATTTTTACTAATTAAGCGTTAACTATTTGAAAGATAAAAATCTAAACTAATTTTTGTTTTGAGATCTTATCTGAATGTGGACACTTTTAAAATTTTAACTTTCATAATTTTAAGATTCAATATCTTTCAAAATATATAAATGTCAGTCTAATGAAAATATTAAATTATATTTACTTAAAAACTATTGAAATTCAAATAAATAAAAGAATCAAATATAAAATTAAATTAATAATTAATCTTTATCAATAACTTGTCACAATTTAATTTATATGTTATAAGCCTAAAATATAATTTATATATTTAGATATATTTATTTTACCTAAAATATTATTGCTGGAAAACTAAGTGATTACATATCTAACTTATCATTGATGATAGAAGTATTGTGTTCCTTGTGTCTGTCCTTTAATACTGGGTTCTATAAATGTGTGGACATACAACCTTAGTAACACAAGGCACAGATACTTTGAAATACGTTGTTAAAGTTGAGTAACAGTTTCTCTAAGCTCTCGATCATGGCTTCCAATGGAGAAAATCTTGCTCAGAAAACCCAAGTGGTGGTGGTGCTGATTGCTTTCCCTGCACAAGGCCATCTGAATCAGCTTCTGCATCTCTCAAACCTTATCTCATCACACAACATACCAGTTCATTATGTTTCCACCGTCACTCACATTCGCCAAGCCACACTTCGTCACCACAAATCCATTTCTAACATCCATTTCCATGCCTTTGAAGTTCCACCCTTTGTTTCTCCTCCTCCCAACTCAAACACTTCAGAAACTGATTTCCCATCTCATCTAATTCCTTCCTTTGAAGCCTCTATGCATCTTCGAGACCCTGTGAGAAAACTTCTTCAATCCCTCTCTGCCCAAGGCAAAAGGGTCGTAGTCATCTATGACTCCCTCATGGGTTCAGTGGCACAAGATGCCACAAACATGCCAAATTCTGAGAATTACACTTTCCACAGCACATGTGCCTTTACCAACTTCCTTTATTTTTGGGAGGAAAAGGGGAAGCCTTCGGTTAATGGAGTCCGTCTCCCGGAATTTCCTTCTCTCGAAGGATGCTTTCCGACCGAGTTCATTGATTTCATTTCTGAAAAAATTGAATTCCTCAAATTCAGCGATGGAAACATCTACAACACAAGCAGGGCCATTGAAGATCCTTATATTAAGTTGGTGGAGAATATCGAGGGCGGCAAGAAGGTCTGGGCACTGGGGCCGTTGAACCCTTTGGCCGTTGAGAAGAAAGAATCAAAAGTATGGCACCCATGCTTGGAGTGGCTTGATAAACAAGAGCCAGATTCAGTGATATATGTGTCCTTTGGGACCACAACAGCTTTGAGAGAGGAACAGATCCAAGAGGTTGCAACTGGGTTGGAACAAAGCAAGCAGAAGTTCATCTGGGTGCTGAGAGATGCTGATAAAGGGAACATCTTTGATGAAAAAGAAGCAAAAAGACACGATCTTCCAAATGGGTTTGAGGAGAGAGTGAAAGGAATGGGGGTGGTTGTGAGGGATTGGGCACCCCAATTGGAAATTCTGAGCCACCCTTCGACAGGGGGGTTTATGAGTCATTGTGGATGGAACTCGTGCTTGGAGAGCTTATCCATGGGGGTGCCAATGGCAACATGGCCCATGCACTCTGACCAGCCGAGAAACGCAGTTTTGGTTACAGAGGTTCTGAAGGTTGGTTTGGTTGTGAAGGAATGGTCACAGAGGAAGTCCTTGGTGAGTGCTTCAGTTGTTGAGAGTGGTGTGAGAAGGTTGATGGGCACAAGGGAAGGTGATGAGATGAGAGAGAGAGCATTGAGGCTTAAAAATGCCATCCAGAGATCAAAGGATGAAGGTGGAGATTCTCGCATGGAGATGGAATCTTTCATTGCCCATATCACTAAATAGTCTCTAGTTGTTGTAGTTCCCAGTTTTCTGTTTGTTGAGACATTGTCTGGAAACTTATATGGGATGAATTTGATTGTAAGATACAACTTTACAACACTTGTACTTTGATGTCAAAATGAAAATGAAAATGATGAATTTATGTATATAGTCCAGGACTTCAGACAAAATAATATGAAAATATAATATAATATAATATAAAACAAAATAATATGATGGTTTCCTCCATCATTGCGTTTTCCATTTGACGTTGTTCCTCAACCATGTTTTGTTGTCGCGTCTCGTGAGTGGTCCAGTCTATTCCGTGCTTTTCTCGGTGTTGGGCTTTGAAGAGTGACCACCGTTAGTCTTTGCTGCTGGTGGGCATTGGAGGGTCGCCGCCACAGCTCCTTTTCGTCGTGGCTGCTCAGAAGCTCTCTGCTCCGACGACAACATGAAGTTCCCCTTTACTGCCGCAGAGTCCCCTACGGCTGTCTCCTACGACTCCTTCCACGACATTGGTCCTTGTTCTCTCCAACGAGAAGCCCTACCGTGAGCCATCGTGCTGCCACAACATCGTCCTAACCACACCACAAGTTAGTACTTTTTTTTGTCCGGTTGTTATATAGTTTTACATCTTGTAAATTTAATATTAAAATTAAGATTAGATTTTAAAATACAAATTATTTTTTTAATAAAATTTCATATTAATATTAGAAATAAAATTTGTAATTTATTATGAAAATTAATGCTTAACTTTTTTATATCATGGAAATTGTATATTGTCCACGAATTCAATAAATTCGTGATAGCAAATATTTGTCACTAAGTCGAATTTATTCAAGTTTATTGATAGACTATAAAAAAAACAAAAATCCATCAATTAAGTGGTTGTTAATAAACTTCACCAATGGATGATGGAAGATGATAAATTCGTGAATAAATATCTATATATAATTATCTATAGATTCTAATGGATGTTGATATCCATTGTTAAAATATTCGATTGAGTGTTTTTTTTTTTTCATCCAGGTTGTGTTTTTTGTGTGGATGGATAGGAGAGATTTGAGTGGATGAATATGTTTGTTATTTTGAATGAATTAGAAGATAAAGTAAGTGGATTTAGATATAAGTTTTATGGAAGTTAGTGAAAAATTTGATTAATATGATTAATAAAATAAATTATGAAAATAGATAATATTTAAAAGTTACCAAAATACCCTTGATGAAAAAAGAGAATGATTTTATAATTTAACGTTATAAAAATAATTAATATGAATTAAAAAATTAAAAATTATAAGAAATTTAAAAAAATATATATATATTAAAATAAAAAAAAAAAAATCAACACATACAACACCAGTTACGGTTACTCTTCCAGTGCGCATCCCCTCACTCAACACCCAACTATCTTCCGGCACTCACACACCAACATTGGTTCATTCACTCACATTGGTGCAAAAAGCCATTAAATAACACCACTACACCACTGCTTGACTTTACTCACACACCACTGTTGTTCTTCCGAAATAAGACCACCACTCACCTTCGAATAGGGTTAATTTGATAATGTTACCTATAATACACTCAAATCAGGGTTATATATGCGAGAATGAAATATGAATTGCATCTCGCATATTCGCTCTTGCAAATCACTGTAAATTCGTTGAAAAGAACACACGATTGCCACAAATTTGTCCGTATAAATACACACAAATAGTGTCATCTAGTCAAGAACACTGTGTTGAGTATCGAGGTGTATATTAAGATCGGTCAAAAACTGAATTTTTTTGAAGTTTTAAAGCTCCTTTTCGCTTCTTTTTTTTTTCGCTTTGTTACTTTGAGTAACAATATAATCTAAATCGAGTTCTAAAAAAAGAAACATAATATTTAAGAGTAGTAATGTACATAGTTGGTGTTAGTTTTGGTGACTTTATTGTTGGTTATTTTGTTGCAAACATAATGTTTCCCGTTTGCTCCTCCTTTTGTTTATTGAATTATATCTGTTTGACAGGAAGTGTTGGAGAAATTAACAATGCTACTTTCAAATTTGTTGTGGGATGATATGGTAAGTGGCTCTGACACAGCAGAGAATACCTATTCCTTACGTTTAGTGGACCTACAACAACTTTCTTAATTTTATGCAGGATGTTCTAGTTGCAGAGATCTACCAAGAGGTTTCTATTTGTATTGCTTTATGTATTATAAGTATGAAAACTGAAGTGAAGCTGCAGCTATTTCCTGCTACACAAAAGATTTACGTAGCAGATAAATAGTTCTTGAACTGTTTCACACTTTTGTATTGTACTGATACAATAAAAATTAAAATAGGAATAATAATAAAAGTACTAAAAAGACTCTGCACTACTTTGTGGCATAATCACTTGACTTTGATTTTTCCCACATCTTCCACATACTTCTGTTGTGTTCATGCATTTCTTTTCTCCATTGTTTAATCTTATTTCAAATGCCTTCAGATATGAATCAAACGCAAAATGTGTAAGATTTGACTTAAACAAGGTCAAAAGAAAAAGAGCTAGACAAATAGTAGTCCACTTTTAAATTAATTAGTTAATTGATGGAATTTGTTTGCATGATTTTTTTAGACCTGTGAAAACGGATAACTCGATCCGATCCGGCTCGATTCATCACCGGTTGATCATTTAGTAAACCAATCTAACTCGGCTCACTTATTAGTAAACTAACAAAATTTGAACTCGACCTGCTCCACCAAGGGTTGGTGGGTTAAACAGGTTGACTCACGAGTTTACTTAATTAAAACAAATAAAATTTTATAATTTTCTTTTCAGTCAAAACTAAATTATAATTCTAATTAAAATCTAAATAAACTTTAATACAATCCAAATACAAACCAAAATCACAAAAATACAAATTATTTATATGTTGACTAAAAAAATAACCTAACATGATCCAAATGCAAAGCTCAACTTAATAAAAAATACTTGTGTAATTCTTTATTTGCAGGTTGGCTCATCAACTCGACTCACCACGGATTCAACCCAGTTGAGCCGGATAAAAATCAATTCATATTAAAATTTATAAAAAATTTTAACTCAACCCAGTTCGAACCCGTAGTGAGCCAAATAGACCTATTTTGACAGCTCTAAGATTATTTTTAATAAATGTTATTGTTTGATAGCTGATTGTTAAAATTCCTATGGTACTAGTGCTCTTGGCACATATTTATATTGAAATCATTTACTGATACAGACAAAAGTAAAATAAAAATGGTGTTTGACTCCATTATCAAGAGTGACGCAAAGGTTTTATTTGACAAATGGGAAACTGTAGACAAGGAGGACATGTCTACTCTTCCATTTACCCGAGTCAAAATAAGCAACTTGTTCTTTCTTTGGACCGAGTATCTCTAAATTACTTTGTTTATAGAAAAAGTTAACTAATCATTATTTTTAAATAAAAGTTATATGTTTTTGGTTTTTCTTGTTTCGTAACAGGTTTATCTTTTTCATGTTTTATTTATTTATTTTCTTTGTTTTATAATTTTTGGAGGTTATGCTAGTTTGTAGTCATCCATAACTACTCATAACTTTTCTCTTGATGATCCATCATAGTAAATTCTGGTTCTAGTTCCCTCCCAATGCCCTACCACATTTTTCTAACTAGAAATTGGTTAATTCCAACTATCTCCACCGAAAGCAACAAAATGAACTTGTCATTAAGGTCCACAAATCTAACTTGTCTGGTTCTTTTTTTAAGGGTGTCTTTTTTTTTTTTTTGTTTTTGGTGTCATTCACTCTTATCAGATCTCAGAGCATATTGATGAATATTTCTATACCCAAACTAAAGCCAGTGTCTTCAACTTTGTACTGATCTTCGCAATCTGTCCCTTGACAACTACATCATGCATGACTACTTAAATAGCATCAAGTCCATTGTCGATGAATTGGCTGACATTGATTGCAATTCGTCTTGCTGAATACGTTGATGCTATATTTCAGTGTCTTTCTTTTGATTATGTTACTATCATTTCTGTGATTGAAAATAAATTTGAAACACCTTCTTTTACTTAAGTGAGGCTTTTTTTAACTAGATTTTAGAAAGAAATTAACATGTCCCGTCATGATAGAATTTGCTAAATTTACTGTTTAGTACCGTTCTAATTTGCTCGACACTAGTATTTAGAAGCTAAATGATCTTTTCTTTAAGTATTATATTTCACCTTTATAATTATTTTGATAATTTTCTAATATTTTAATTAATGATTTTAGTTTACTTGTTCCGATATTCAATAAATCTCATTTAGGAGTCGAGGTTCAATAAATTTAAATATTTTTTTTTTCTTTATTCTTTTATGTGTTTTTTAAAAACAAAACCATGATAGAGTTCTACGTTTTAAAATGGACAATATATCAAAAAACACAGTGATTGTTTCTAACAATACTGTCAGACGGATTTGGATCAGATCAAAACATTGATGTTGTTTGTCGGGATGACAACTCCCTTTATCCTCGATTGAAGGATTTGTTCTGTTATATCCACTAAATATCACATCACTTAGAATTGAGTTAAATATATCTAGTTGATCATATCAATGTTGCATAATTTAAATACTCCTTGAATCGAGTCAGAATCGAGTCAGAACAATTATGATAATACGTAAATAAAAATTTAAATGTTTTGAAAAAGGTATTTAGTGTAATAACATTAAAAATGAATTTTACTATTTTGCAAGAATAATTAACTACAAAAAATGATTTTTTACTAATTCTCCAATAATTTGCAAAAAAATGACAAAAAAAAGATAAATTTATGATTTTTTCATAACAAAAGAGTTACATATTTACTAAATTATACGTTTGTTGATTGAATATATAATAAATAAATAAATAGAATTACTGTTTATTTAAATATTTTAAAATTATTTTTTATTTAACCTCAACAATTTAGTATTAAGTCATTTAATATTAATTTTTTTCTTGAATAAATTTTCAAATTTGAATCTATGTAAAAGATATTACTGACGGCAAAGAAAAATTACTCGAAGAAAATACCTTTAAATTTCTAGATATTTATCTAAAATATATAATTAAAATTAAAAGTTTTTTATATTTAACAGCGATATATATATATATATATATATAATGAATTATAACTTTATTAATTTCAATTTTATTAATTTTAATATTAATTTATATTTAACTAGTTCTCTTTCTAAAAATTACACAATAAAAAATTATTAAATACTAATTAAACTTAAAAATAAAAAATAATTTATCATTATATTAACTATATTATATATCATTTTAAAAATTAAAAATTATTATTTAAAATAATCTATATTATTAATAAAAATATTGATTAATTCATAAATTAAAGTCTAATTTAATCTCTAACAAGAACACAAAAATTTTAACTATTTATTATTATTAATTTTAAATTAGTCCCTCAAATTCGTTATTTTTTTTATATTTTGTTACCGATATATGTTTTGTTGTAAATGTTGAAAGGAAAAAAATATAGTAATTTTAGAGATTATATTCAGTGAAACGGTTTCTCATCATTCTTCACTGTTATAATCTATTACTCATATTTTTTACTATCCACCAACCCATTCCTAATATGATTTTAAAATTGTAGAATTCAACAAAACAATTCAAACACGAAACTACATTTTATAATTTTTAAATACTATTAAAAAGACTAAAAGCTATCTTTTGTTCAAACCTATCTAAATAACTGTTTTATGTTAAAATCTAAATGGTCAGAAGTGACAAACCAAAACAAATTTAGAAGACAAAATAAATAGATTGAATTATTAAAAAAAGAAAAGAAAAACTAAACCGAGTTTAAAAAATGAGATAAATGACAAAAATTACTGCCAGCTCAGGTTCATAAATACATAAAAAAGTTAGTTCCAGTCAACAGAGTTCCTCTAAATACTTCACATGTGATGTAACCCAACCACCCAATCTTTTCTTGCTGAATCCGTTGCCAAAGTTGAATAACAGTTTCTCTAAGTTCCTGATCATGGCGTCCAATGGAGAAAATCTTGCTCAGAAAAACCAAGTGGTGGTGGTTCTGATACCTTTCCCTGCACAAGGCCATCTGAATCAGCTTATGCACCTCTCAAACCTTATCTCATCACACAACATACCAGTTCATTATGTTTCCACCGTCACTCACATCCGCCAAGCCACACTTCGACATCACCAATCCTTTTCTAACATTCATTTCCATGCCTTTGATGTTCCACCCTTCGATTCCCCTTCTCCCGACCCAGAAAGCGGTTTCCCATCTCATCTAATTCCCTCCCTTGAGGCCTCTATGCATCTTCGAGACCCTGTGAGGAACCTCCTTCAATCCCTCTCCGCTGAAGCCAAAAGGATTATAGTCATCCGTGACTCTGCCATGGCTTCAGTGGCACAAGATGCCACAAACATGCCTAATGTTGAGAATTACTCTTTTCAATGCACATGCGCCTTTAGCGTCTACGTTTACCATTGGGACAGAATGGGAAGGCCTCCGGTTGAAGCCATGCACGCCCTTAAAATTCCTTCTCTGGAAGGATGCTTCCCAACCCAATTCTTGGATTTCCTTATTGCACAAAGAGATCTCCTCAAATTCAGTGACGGAACCATCTACAACACAAGCAGAGAGATTGATGGTGATTACATTGAGTTGATGGAGGGTATCACTGGTAAGAAGATTTGGGCACTGGGACCGTTCAACCCTTTAGCCGTTGAGAAGAAAGATTCAAAAGGAAGGCACTTATGCATGGAGTGGCTTGATAAACAAGAGCCAAATTCAGTGATATATGTGTCTTTTGGGACAACAACAACTTTCAAAGTGGAACAGATCCAAGAGGTTGCAACTGGGTTGGAACAAAGCAAGCAGAAGTTCATCTGGGTGTTGAGAGATGCTGATAAAGGGGACATCTTTGATGAAAAAGAAGCAAAAAGACATGATCTTCCAAATGGGTTCGAGGAGAGAGTGAAAGGAATGGGGGTGGTTGTGAGGGATTGGGCACCCCAATTGGAAATTCTGAGCCACCCTTCAACAGGGGGGTTTATGAGTCACTGTGGATGGAACTCGTGCTTGGAGAGCATAACCATGGGAGTGCCAATAGCAACATGGCCCATGCACTCTGACCAACCAAGAAACGCAGCTTTGATAACAGAGGTTCTGAAGGTTGGTTTGGTTGTGAAGGATTGGTCACAGAGGAATTCGGTGGTGAGTGCTTCAGATGTTGAGAATGGTGTGAGAAGGTTGATGCAAACAAAGGAAGGTGATGAAATGAGAGAGAGAGCAGCGAGGCTTAAAAATGGCATCCGTAACTCCACTGAAGAAGGTGGAGTTTCTCGCATGGAAATGGAATCTTTCATTGCTCACATCACCAAATAATCTTATCAGTTTCTATTTGTGTGATTCGTACTTCAATGTATCAGAATTTTACAAACAGTCGATGAAGATAACCCAAACTAAGTTTGGCATGAATATTTCTCTTTCTCAAGACATTACCTAGCAATGTTTTAGGATGAATATGCATACTTGTTGTAGAGTAATTCCAGTTTTATAGAAACAATACTGTTTTTGTTCATGAGTTTGCAAGTTCTGTTTCTTAATTATTGATTGAAAGGGTCATTTCTTAGTTATTGATTGAAAAGAAGGATGCAATAAGTATTAATTTAAAATGAAGAAATATCTAAAATACCTATTGAATTTCTCGAGGGAAGATCTAGAAAGTTTTTATCATTGATGGGTGGAAAAAATTATATAGTGGAGTTTTAATTAAAGAAATTAGACAAGTTCCTAGATCTTTCTTTTACTTCTCACCTTATTGTACTTGATTTTAACTCGAGAGTTTTTGTCTAAAAATGATAGAGTTCAGAGATAAAAAGCAATGAATATATTATCTTCTAATTTTTCTTTCTTGCACAAAAAAAATAGTGCCTTTGTATGAAAGCATTGTTTGGCTTTGAAGGTGTTTAGGAGATTGTTCAAAAAGGTTGTGAAGAGCCTCGAGATGAACATAAACTATGGATGAGATGGAGACTTTGTTAAAAACATGAAAAATGGATCAATAAGTCCTTATTCTCATTCATTAATGTTTGGATAACTACATGTTTGAGAAGATTGTTTCTACTACTTGAAAGGAAGCTTGAGAGATTGTCAAAAACTCATCAAGAAGATAAGGTTTGAATCATTAAAAAGTGACTTTTAAGCTTTGAAGATGACGAAATCTGAATCAATTTCAGATTATTGCTTAATAGTAAAGGCGATTGTTAATCAATTGATCAAGAATGGTGATGAAATAGAAGATATTCGAGTGATAGAGAATATCCTTTGTTCCTTGACTCCAAAGTTCAATTATGTGGTATGTGCGATTGAAGAATCAAAAAGATATTGACTTCATGATTCTTGAAGAATTGGAAGGTTCTTGAATGGCTCATGAAGAAAGAATGAAAAGGAGACAAGAATATCAATTTGAGCAAGCCCTAACCTTGTGTTTAGATGAAGCATTTCAACAATGCTTAGAAATTGAAATGCTTTACATTTGAATTGCTTGTAATTAAATTCCATTCATTTTTTAAATAATTTGTTTGGATAAGGAAATTAAAATACCTTACATTTCAATTTCTTGCTTGGAAGAAAAAATTGAATTTATTGTGAGATAAAATTTAATTTTAACAATAATTATTTTAGACTTGATTATGTTTTGAGTTCATGATAAATTTGGAAACTCGACGATCAAGAAGGGCCCGACGACACGGACGAGTCCGACGACCTAGACGGGCTGACGACCTGGACGGGTTTGACGACTTGGATGGGCCTTCCAAACCGTCGGGCTCGTTTGGGTCGTCGGGCTCGTCCGGATAGTTTGACCTGTCCGAGTCGTCAGGCCCGTCTATGTCGTTGGGACCGTCCATGTCGTTGGGTTCGTCTGGATCGTCGTGGTTGACGGTTTGGAAGGGTACATCCGGGTCGTCGGGCCCGAAGGTTTGGAAGGGCCTGTCCGGGTCGTCAAGCTTATTTGGGTCGTCGGACCCATTTGGATCGTCGGGCCCGTTCTGGTCGTCGGACTTGTTTGGATTGTCGGGCCCGTTAGATCATTGGTCTTGTCCGGATAGTTTGTCCTGTTCGAGTCATCGGGCCATTCTGGTAATAAGGCTCGTTCAGGTCATCGGGTCCGTCCGGGTCGACGGACAGGCCGTCTGGATCACGAGCCCATTCAGGTCGTCAAACCCATCTGGGTCTTCCGGCCCGTTTGACCCGTCTGGATTGTCGAGCTCATTCGGGTCGTCAGACCCTTCTGAATCGTCAGCCCCGTTTGTGTCATCGGGCCTACCAAAGAGTTTAGAATGTGAGGTTGAGTGAGAAGAATTTCAAATTCCACCTATTTTGAGGGTATTTGAATTTCTACTAATTTAACTAATTGAAATCCCTCAAAAAAAATGCTTGCATTTGAAATGCTTTTTAATTTGTGTATCCAAACAAAGCTTTTCATTACAAAGCAATCTAATTTCTTCAAGAAAAATGAATTACTTCATTAAAATACTCTATCCAAACACACTCTAAGTGTCTTTGAAGAATAATGGAGGATTTAGAAGTCAATGAGGACATGGACGAGGAAGAGGATGGTCGTGGAAAATGGTGAAAAAAAAATGCTCATGCACATGGAGAAAGAAGAAATGCAAACAATGATTCAAATAATGAAGAAAAAAGTTATTCATCATCAAGAGTTTGTGGAAGAGTAAGAGGAAGAAGTTATGGTTATTTTCAAGATGAAATAATGTATGTGAGCAGTCAAGTCTATCTAATTTGTACATGCCAATATATATGGACTAATCTACCCACTTTCGTTCAATTAAAATTTTTTTACTATCCATTGATGATTTCAGTAGAAAAACAATGGTATACTTTCTTGGACAAAAGTAAGATTTTTTTTTCTTTCAAGAATTTTTAGGCTCTAGTTGAAAAAGAGAGTGACTCTGAAATCAAAGCTTTGAAAATTGATCGAGAAGGAGAATTCATTTTAAGGGATTTCAATATTTTTGTACAACTCATGAAATTTGTCATTCATTGATTGTTCACAACAAAATGAAGTAGTCGAGAGAAAAAATAGAATCATTCTCAACAAAGCTAGAAACATGTTAAAATATAAAAATATGCAGAAAGATTTTTAGGCTGAAGTTGTTTCCCGTGTGGTCTATTTTTCTAATCATTCCCCAACATTTAATCTCAAAAGACAAACTCATCAAGAAGCATGGAGTGGAAGGAAGTCTAGTGTTAATTATTTATGCATCTTTGAGAGCATAGCATATCCCATGTACCGATACAAGAAAGATCTAAGCTTGATTACCGAAGTGTCAAGCATGTCTTCATTAATGTTACAAATAATACACTTCGAGCAATGGTAAAGTAGTGGTAAGTCGTGATGTTGAGTTTGATGAAGAAGCTACGTGGAATTGGGAGGGTCAAGAGGAAAAGGCTTACAAATTTCTTCCATATCTTGGAGAAGGACTTGATCGAGAAACTACAATTCAAGATGTCACTCCTTCTCGTTCACCCCTCCATCACCTACATCTCATGCATAAGAAGAAAATATGGGTGAAAGACCAAGAAGGACACGAGATATATGTGAAATCTATGAAAGGTATGATGAAGTCATTGTAATCTTGAAGAATTATATTTTCTTCAAATGGATTGTAAGGAATTGGATTTTGAGGAAGATGTGAAAGATAAAAGGTGGGCATGGAAGAAGAGATCAATTCAATCAAGAAAAATGATAATTGAGAATTGACAACTCTTCCAAAAAGAAATGAAGAAATTAGAGTAAAATGGATGTACAAGGCAAAGAAGAAGAATATCGATAGAGAGGTGGAAAGACACAAAGCACAACTTTATTGTAAAAGGCTACAAGCAAAAGCATGGAGTAGACTATGATAAAGTTTATGCACTTATCAATCACATACTTAATAAGTCCATAAAACACTAGCAAAAAATTCTATATTTTATTATCGAAGCAAACATATAAGCATGAAATATAATTTTATAAGTGAATCAATTACTACAAAGGAAATAGAGATTAAGTATGTCAAGAATCAATTTTATATATTTTCATAAAATCACTAAAGTTTGAGGAGATTCAAATATTAAGAACAAATATTTATGTAAAAAAAGAAAAATTTAAATTAAGCGGGAAAAATGTTATTAAAATTTAAAATAAAGAAATATTTTTAAATTTTTTCATGTTTAAATTTGAATCTTTTAATTAATTTTTTCTATGATTCTTGTTTAAACGATGAAGAGATACAAATTGTAAAACTAAAAAAATATAAAAAATATTGTATCAGTATAGATTAAATAGACATTAACTTAAATAAATGTTAAAAATAAATTACACCAGTATCTATTATTGAAAATAAATAAAATTAAAATTAACTTATAAATGTTAACTCTAATTTGCATAAATATAAATATTAGAATTAAACAATGAACACTAACGCAAGCTTTGATAAATATTATTATAAACTAAAATTCAAATAAATATTAAAATAAATTACATTAACATGAACTAAATCAAAATTAACTAGAAATATTAAAATTAAATTAGATTGACATGAGTCTAAAAGATTCTAACTTCATCATAATTATTTTGATTAAAAACATTATTTCGATTTAAAATTAGAATTAGGTAATTGGTGGAATTTGTTTGCGTGGTTGTTGTAATCGATGTTATTGTTTGATAGCTGATTGTTAATATTCCTGTGATGTCAGTGGTGGAACATATTTAAATTGAAATAATTTCAGTGAGAAAGACAAAAATAAAATAAAAAAGGTGTTAGTCTCCATTATCAACAGTGACGCAAATGTTTTATTTGGAAAGTGGGAAGCAGTAGCCAAGAAGGATAAGGGTTGAAAGTGATGCCAAACATTTGAGATTTTTTTTTACATTTCATTTGATACAAAATTTTGATTAATTTCAAAGTAATTCCAAGATGATTTTTTCGTTTAATAAGATTTTTTAATTTTTCATTTATTGAAAGGAATTTATTTTTCTTAACTGAAATCCAAACACATTATAAGTCTTTTCTCTCATTGACCCGAGTAAAAAATTCAATTTATTTGGCTGAGACAAAATTTTAATAAAAGTAGTATTAATTAAAATTCAAAACCAATTAATGGTAAAGTAATTAATTTATAAAATTGAAAATAATATTTAAATTTTTTATTGATAACATTTCCAACAAAATACATTAAATCTGAATATAATTTTATTTATTTACTTATTATTCATTTTACAAAAAAGAAAAGACAAAACATCGTTGATATCAAATTAAGCAGAATGATTAAACAAAATAAATAACATTAATATTAAATTAAAAAGTGTGATTGAAAATATTATAAAATAACTTTAAATCAGAAAGGACACAATACTTTTAATACTTTTGATGTAACGTGATTACTAAGTATGAATTCCTCGAGTAATTAACAAATATTTCAACATTAACTATCATGTTTTATAAGTAATCAACTATATTGACACTACTTTTGTAGATTAAGCAAAGCTTTTATCCGCCAATTGTTCAAAATTCATGGTTTAAAATAAGAGTAAGTTACGATTTTTTATTATTGATTATATACCGAATTTTATTTGCTTTTAACTAATAGTATAAAAAGAATGTGTCTTTATTTTAAACAATATCTTATAAATGTAGATATTTATAGGTAACATTATCAAACCTGCATAGTTTTGACTACATTTTTCAAATTACGAGCGGTTTAGATCACGTGTTTAAAAATGTGGATAATTTAAATTACATATTTAACCTTGTAGATAATTTAACTTTAAATATTTTATATTATCATCCATAATATTAAGTGTTACATCAATTAACTATAAATTTTATACTAGTGATAAACAATTTATCCAACGATTAGAAAGAGTCAAAACCACCAAATTGTTACATGACAATGAAATAATTATAGTCTAAAAGTGTGACTTTTGTTTTTATTTAAGACAACGCTTTTTTTACCTAGTAACAATTTTTAAATGTGTAATCTAAGATTCATGTCTGAAAAAAATTGTTAGTTTTAGATAGGAGAAATTTGAACAGAACTTAATTTGATATCAGAATTCTTGCAAAAGTTGTTTTTATAAACCAAATCCTCGCTAGAAAGGATAGAAAAAACAATAATACTTTAAATATTAATTGAATAAAGATGAATCAATATCTCTTAAAAAGTCTTATAATACTCCACGTTCACAAACAGTAGAAAGTTAATAACAGCATATATAAAACATCTTAAAAAATTGTTTCATATTTTTGTAATCATCTAAATTTTCTCCATTAAAAGGGTTTAGTAGTTCTGATATACATACATGAGATGCTGAAAACAAATTTTAATATCAAAATTTACAACTTAAATTTTAATGAAATTATCAAACTACAACTCTGATATATATCAACAAATTAGTACCTGCCACATGTGACGTGAATAGATAAGATCAAGAGGAAATCATAATTAAATAAAAAGAAAGTTTGTTTGAAACCAATTTGTATGAAAGTAAAATAGTTTTAACAAAAATTAATTTTTATAATAAAAAAAAATAATATCAAAATACCAGTGTCCTAATTAAATTATGCTATTAACTAAATAATTATTAAACCAACTAAATAAATACCATAGATGCGACAACTTCCATCAGCAATAGCCCACACTTGCTCATAAAATAGAACTGAAAAACATAGGGCCGGCCGGTTGGGGGGACATAGATGGCGAAGGTGAACAAAAGTTATAGGAATTTAATATGATAATTCTTTTTCTTCTTTTAATCATCATTCAACTTCTTCTTTTCTTATTTCTCCAAAACTATTAAAGTTGCATTTAACATATGTAAACATTATAAAATAAAATTTAATTTTAACAAAAAGAATTGAGCTTTTGTCATTCCTATGAATGATCATATCATTTTCCTATTATTTATTGTAGTTTTTGAGACCTCTAACCTAACCATACCACATGTGTCTGCTCTTACAGGCCCCCTCATAGTTCTTGTCTCTTGTAAATCATAAGTCTAACATTCTCTTACACGTGCATTATGTTGTAAATGTCTTATTTTTTTAATTTATTTCTGTCACGATGATGGTAAGGTTGTCTGATTTAAAGAATCATGTAATAAAAAAATTTATCTACAAAACAAATACATTTGTTTAAATTTACCTAACACCCGGTTGCCCGTGAATAATTAACTGACACTGACACATTACCCTAAATATAAGCATCTTTCCTCGTTATGTAAATGTCCAGTTGAACCATAACATCTAGCCATCCAAATTTTCTCAATGGCTTCCAATGGAAAAATTCTTCCTCTTCAAACCCAAGTCTTGGTGGTTCTGATACCTTTCCCTGCACAAGGCCATCTCAATCAGCTTCTGCATCTCTCACACCTTATCTCATCACACGACATACCAGTTCATTATGTTGGCACTGTCACACACATTCGCCAAGCAACACTTCGACACCAAAACTCAACTTCAAACATCCATTTCCATGCCTTTCAAGTTCCACCCTTTGTGTCACCTCCTCCCAACCCTAACAATCAAGAAACTGATTTCCCATCTCATCTCATTCCTTCCTTTGAGGCCTCCACGCACCTTCGAGAGACTGTGGGAAAACTTCTTCAATCTCTTTCATCTAAAGCCAAAAGGGTCATAGTCATCCATGATTCCCTCATGGCATCAGTGGCACAAGATGCCACAAACATGCCTAATGTTGAAAACTACACTTTCCACAGCACATGTGCCTTTACCGTCTTTGTTTTCTTCTGGGAGAGAATGGGAAGGCCTCCGCTTGAAGGTTTCCGTGTCCCAGAAATTCCTGTTTTTGAAGGATGCTTCGCGACCCAATTCATTGGTTTCATCATTGCACAATATGAATTACACAAATTCAACGATGGAAACGTGTACAACACAAGTAGGGTGATCGAAGATCCTTTTCTTGAGTTGCTGGAGCGTATCGGTGGCGACAAGAAGGTTTGGGCGCTTGGTCCATTCAACCCTTTATCCATTGAGAAGAAAGATTCAATAGGATTCAGGCACTCATGCATGGAGTGGCTTGATAAACAAGAGCAAAGTTCAGTCATATACATATCCTTTGGGACCACAACAACTTTGACGGATGAACAAATCCAAGAGATTGCAATTGGGTTGGAACAAAGCGAGCAGAAGTTCATCTGGGTGCTGAGAGATGCTGATAAAGGAGACATCTTTGATGAAAAAGAAGCAAAAATACATGATCTTCTAAATGGGTTTGAGGAGAGAGTGAAAGGCATGGGGGTGGTTGTGAGGGATTGGGCACCCCAATTGGAAATTCTGAGGCACCCTTCAACAGGGGGGTTTATGAGTCACTGCGGATGGAACTCGTGCTTGGAGAGCATAACCATGGGAGTGCCAATAGCAGCATGGCCTATGCACTCTGACCAGCCAAAAAACGCAGTTCTCATCACAGAAGTGCTGAAGGTTGGTTTGGTTGTGAAGGATTGGGCACGAAGGAAGGCATTGGTGAGTGCATCAGATGTTGAGAATGGTGTGAGAAGGTTGATGGAAACAAAGGAAGGTGATGAGATGCGAGAGAGAGCAGCGAGACTTAAAAATGACATACATAGGTCCATGGAAGAAGGTGGAGTTTCTCGCATAGAAATGGATTCTTTCATTGCTCATATCACTAAATAGTCTTGTATATCATTCGATGTTGTGTTTCCTTCATTTATATTTTATAGATATTAGATTGATTTCAGTTAATAAAGGTTGAAGTTTTTAAATATTCATTTATTTTAAGTGATAGAAATGATTTTAACCATTATCTCAACAAATGCTAACGGTTAGTTTTTGTAATTAATTGAACCTACAATCTTTCTTATCTCTTTCATCTGACCACTAATTCATTTTGTTACCCAAAAATCATTTTAACCATTTCATCTCAATAGTTTACAGATAAATATACTTTGTCTTTTTTCTTTTACTTCTTACATTTTATTTACTTTAATAATTTACTTAAAACACTTTATATTTTTTTTATCCCTTTTATAGTTTATTTATCTAATCATTTTATTATTCATCATTTATTTCAATTACTTTACTTATTTCTATTATAACTTTTTTTTACAAGATTACTATATTGATCACTATTTTATTATGCATGACGAAGATTTTTATTTATTTGTAGACATCATAAATAATACCATTGTGATGATTTGCTTACAAATCTTTTGTTCTCATGCACAAAACTTACAAATTTGTGTAAATTAAGTAAACTACAATATTTGCACATATTTGCATAAACAGTTTGGAACGTAAACCTCCAATGTTGTGGTCTAGACTTTATTCCATGTTTCTTTCATTTCATTCATAATTTTGGAATGTATTCTCTTTTATTTTCGATTTGGAACGTGCTTTTCCATTCCTTTTTTATAGACAACAAGAAACTACCATAATTTAAGGGCATGCAAGGGACAAACATGCTTTGTCATCCATAAAATTGGAACTCATCAATAATTAACAAAAGTCAAAACTTAATTGAAACGAAGAGAGGACATATCAACTCTTAGAGTTGGTTAATAAGATACAATTCATATCTAGAAGTAATAGAAAATAATTGAGAAGTGTTTCATGTGGATACCTTTTACAAGTACATTTCGACTTTATAAGAACATTTATATTGTTATATACAAATAATACTACTATGAATGAAGAAAAACTGAAAAAAAAAATACTTATTATGTCAGGTTTACGAATACCTGTCATGTTTAAGAATATTTGTCGTAATCAATTGAACTTATTATGATAAGTATTTGTAGACCTATCATAGTAACTTGAATATACTATGTCAAGTCTATGAACACATGTCAAATTAAGTAATTTATTATGATACGTCTTCAAATAGATATTATAGTAAGTTGAATTTGTTATGACAAGTCTAGGAATATATGTGTCATAATAATTTAGATTTATTATGTGAGGTTTATCATGTTTGTCATAATATGTTGAACTTCCTATGTCAAGTATTCTTAATTGACATAAAAAGTATAAAATTTCTATATCATCCACATTCATAACAATAAAATAATCATCATAAAAAATTGTGTAATGGTCATAAAAAATCTCATCTCTAGTAGTGTTTCTATAGTAATAAGAAAAAATATTTTCATATTCTTATTATTTCTTTCGGTATGTTTTTATTTCACATTTAAATGTTTTGGTTATTACAAATAGAGATCATGAAAATGTAATTGGCGTGATTCATATCAATAAAAAATAATTTATTTTCTTACATAGTTCTAGCCATTACAATAAAGAGTGATGGATGATACTCAAATGTGCCTCTAATTACATGTAAAGGAGAGAGTTACAGAATCTACTCATACTTAGCCAAAAGTTCGAAAAAGAAAAGGATAGAAAATTTAAATTAATTTTTTTTTTAAATAACAATGAAAGAAATTCTCTCATTGGTAAAAAATTTATTCATGCTCTCCTTGTCCTTAGGTGGACTCTTATTGGCCAAGAATTCCTTGTGTATATGCCTCCAATTTAGATTTTGACTTGTTTTTCTACTTGCACTTCTTATTTTAATCTTTGTCACTCTTCTTTTTCTTCCACGTTACCTATATCCCCTTATTCTTCACCTTCTTCTAAAAATATATTTCAAAGTGTACAATATAAAATACATTTATTTTTTTATTCTGAAAGATACAATTCAAAATACAAAATATGTATTCTAGATTGTGGATTCTAAAATACAAAATAAAACCTATATTTTAAATTACAAAATTCAAAATACAAATTTATATTTTAAAATATGAGTTTTGTATTTTAGTTTATGTGTCTCGAAACATCTTCACATTGTTTACTCTAGAACTTAAAATAAAAATATTAAATTAGAGGATAAAATTGAAACTTAAAATATATAGAGTGGGGAATGAAATTTATGGAGGTGTAAGAAGAATCAGCCTAGAAAAGAAAATCAAATGATGGTGCCATTTCAAAATTCTATTTGGTGTCATTAAAGATTTTTTTTTTTACATTAATAACCATAATGAATTTTTTATATCTAAACAATAAATGTATGTATTATTTAATTATCAAATCACGATAATGTGTGATTCCCTTTTTCATCTTCCACAAAATTCCTATTATAAACAGAGTATGTTTGAATACAGGACAAATTGTTTTGTCCCATTAAAAAAAATACTTAATAATAAATTAGGTTA
>Ga0214544_1004160_pt1 | contig 29243 bp, 26 predicted proteins | sample CNSS3metaG_FD_160074 | JGI IMG/M metagenome (GOLD analysis project Ga0214544, IMG submission 160074) | Root nodule microbial communities from cowpea collected in UCLA plant growth center, Los Angeles, California, USA - CNSS3 | ecosystem: Host-associated > Plants > Roots > Nodule | place: USA...
TATCGAAATAGTATTCTACATGATGAAAATAAACAAAAAATAAAAATATTAAAAAATTAACAAATGTGTGTCTTATAAACAATTTGGAGACTATTGGAAGGAATCACACAAAGGAAAACAAATATATTATTAATGGTATGGTAAGATGAAAAATATCTTAGAGATCTAAGAAAACTTTTCAAATATCAATATACTCAATGGTTGATAAAAAAATGACGCAAAGAACAAATATTAAACATAATAAAATTTTATCATAGATCTTGTATCTTTTAAACTCCAATATATGTTGGATGGTGATAAAAAAAATTCATGGCAATTACATTAAATTTTTATATTGCAGTAAATAAAAATTATTTATACAATTATAGTAAAAAAATTAAAGTATGATTGTAATGAGTTAGAAAATAAAAAATAATTAGATAAAATTTATCGAAATAGAATTCTACATGATGAAAATAAACAAAAATAAAAAATATTAAAAAATTAACAAATGTGTGTCTTATAAACAATTTGGAGACTATTGGGAGGAATTGTACAAAGAAAAACAAATGTATAATTAAGGGTATGATAAGACGAAAAATATCTTAGAGATGTAAGAAAATTTTTCAAATATGAACATATATACTCAACGGTTGAGAAATAACAAAAATTGTTTTAGCGAAATAAAATTGGAATATTCATTTAACATAATCATATTTTGATGTATTTTTAACTTGTTACATTAATTATTCTTTAATTATTTATTTTTAATTTTTTAATGGTATAATGTGATGATTTAAAAGTGATCGAAATAGTAAATTAAAAATGGGTCCAAAAAAGTGAATTAAAATATTATTATCCATCTATTAAGTATTAATAGTAAAGTGAATTATTAGAATAAATATGAAATAGAAATGGAGAAAAAAGATTTTGTATGTTATTAGAAAATAATCTTTTTAATTTTAGGTTAAAATATATATTTGGTTCTTATTTTTGTTTAGTTGTGTCAATTAAATCTTAATATTTTAGTTGTTCAATTAATTAGGTCCCAATTTTTGTTAATTTTGCTCAATTAGGTATTTTTTGTTAACGTGGTTTAAATACTTAATGGTAATGAAACGTCACTACGACGTGTCATTTCATGGTATATTTATTTTTTTCACTTTTTAAAAATTTTAATTTTTTTAATTTTGGTTTTCAATTTTTGAAAAAATGTCCATGTGTCAACTCATTTATGTATCACATCAAAATCAATGTTTTATATTGAATTTGATCCCTATATTTTTTATATTTGTTCAATTTAGTTCCAATTTTTTAAAATGGAACAATTTTATCCCTCTCCAATGGTAAGGACTCATTTATGATACTCAATGGTAGATCTTCCTTTGTTTCTCTTCAAAACTTCCTTTTTCATCAGGAGGTGACAACTTAGCTCCTGAGAGTATTATAATCTACCTTACAAACGTCTCCATCAAATATGGTAAGATCATTTGGTATATCCACCGTGAATAGGGGTGGAAATGTGGGTCGGACTGGCCTGCCCTGTATTTTCAACGCGGGTTGAAAATTTTGGCCTAGCCCGCATAAGTGCGGGTCCATGGGCCTAGGGGCCAATCGGCGTATTTTTTATTTTTAAATTCTTATGATAAAGCTTTCAATGTTCAACAAATTGGGAAACTTTAACAAGTTCACAACATTAAGCAAAAACTTTGGGAAGTTGAATGATAAATTGATGGTTAAAATAACTTTTGGATCCCAATTTTCGTCAACTTTTGTTGAACAGGTCCCAATTTTGTTTTTGTGCTCAAATAGGTCCCAATTTTTTTTAATTTAATTCAATTAGGTCCTAATTAGGTAACGCCATTTAAATTATTACAATTGCACTGTACAATTGGCATTTGTGTGCTACATGAAGTGTTAGTAAACATGCGCGACGATTTTTTAAGTTTAATTATATTTTTTTTAATTAAATGAAAAGGGAAATTATTAAAAATACAAAGGTTCAGGTTAAGGAAAATAAATGAATCCGAAATTGAGGGTTTAAGTTAAGTATTTTAGGGGTTTAGGTTTCAGTATCAATAATGGGGATTTAGGTTTCTTGGTGAAACTTGTGATTGCGATTAGGTATCAAAATTTGGGGTTTAGGTTTAGGTTCCAATATCAGAATTGTGCTTCCATTTTTCAATTGGGTTCAGTAGCGAGTCATCAAAGAGGTAAGGTTTACTTTGTTATTTGTGAATGTGCATTTGTGATTGTTGGATTGGGTTCTCTTAGTTTGCGGTGTCATTTTAATGTTATTGTTTGTGGTGCGATCATATTATCCTGATTATTGTATGTCATTCTCCTTTGCCTTGGTGTGTCCCACTTCGTTTCCATAATTTAGTGATAGTCTTTATTAGTGGATTGGGGTTCTATGCATGCTTTGTCGGTTATTGGTTGTGGGTTTTTCAAAGTTGTGGTCTTATGTTTTTTTATGCAATATTAAATGCGTGAGTGGACCCTGGATTAATTTAACTTATTTTTATATCTGCCAGATTGTTGTATGACATATTTCAATAATTGTTTGAGATGTGTGATGACAGTTTTGAAGTTGTGGTCCACCATGGTGGACATTTTCAACAACATGGTCTAGTTAATTACATAGGTGGGGAAACCACTATTTAGGGCTATGACCCAGATAGGTGAAGTTATTTTGAGGTCACAGCTGAAATAAGGGAAATGGGGTATGCTAATGTTAAGGAGTTATGGTACGCAATTAACAATGCCATGCACATGTTGGTTGATGACAAAGGTGCAATAAACATTATGCAGTTGCCAGGAATTTTGGTCAAGTTCACATGTTTGTTGTGCATGGTATCTCTGAAGCAAAAATAGTGGAAAATGATTTGGAAGGTAAACTTGGTTACCAGTGTGGGGATGACTTAGAGAGTGGAGAGAGTAATCATATCAATGATAAGGGTGAGAAGGTTCAAGATGAGGTGGACAAGGTTCATGAGGAGGTGGATGGTCATATAGGTGAATTGCATTGTGAAGTGGGGGATCATAGATGTGAATGTACCCTAAAATAAAAAAGCATACTTTAAGAAGAATCCTAAAAAATGAGATACTAGATCCCAAGGTATGAGTTATTTATGATGACTTCTTTTTTAATGTAATTATTCATTTAAACAGAATATGTGTTAATGTATGTATATGAATGATTATGTAGTTGTGCACAGGAAAAAATATTTGAAGTAGAACACCTTTCAGTGATAGGAGAGAAGTATGTTGTCAACCTAGACACCCAAGATTGCAGCTGCAGAAAGTGCTTGATAACTAGCATCCCTTATTGCCATGCACTTGCTATCGTGAGGTTCTTAAACTTGAATGCAGAAGACTATATCCCTCTTTGCTTCAGAAAATCAACTTATGAAGAGATATATAACTTCATCATCTTTCTTGTGAATGGGCAACACTTTTAAGAAAAGGTTGGCATAGAAAAAGATGCAAAGTTCGTCGTCAACTAGGCCATAATTGAAAACATTGCCCACAACTGCCTCACAAGTGCAGTTCTCACAACCAACTCATGCACCTCCACAACCAAGTCAACCATCTGAAGAACTAATTTCTACTCGTCCACAACCAACTCAACCATTTCAACAACCAAGTAATGGAACTCAACCATCCACTCAACAATCTCAACACCCAATTTGAGATAGTTTTTAATGTGGATGTATCTCACAGTCTTTAATTTTGTAATTTGGTGGCTGTTATTAGATAATATGGATCAATTTGGATTATCCATTTTGGATCATTTAGATGACAAACTATTTTATTTTGTAAGTTGGATGAATTTGGATTATGATTGTTGGACAAATATGGTGAACTTGAAGTACTTTATTCATTTAACTATTCATAAGATGTGGTGTTAATTAATCTTCCCTTTCATTAAATCTGTTTTGGGAACATTATAAAAAAGGACAAAAAAATGGCCATGTAGGTTTACTCATACTCCACGTAACACAAAAATGCCAATTGTGTAGTGCAACATTATCAATTTAAACGCGTTGGCAAATTAGAACCTAATTGAATCAAATTGACAAAAATTGGGACCTATTTGACAAAAGTTTCTAAAATTGGGACCAAAAAGGTATTTTAACCTAAATTGATAATTTGGTATGTTCATCATATTCATATTCTTACTTTGACATATACGATGTCTTATTCAAATTTTAACACATTAAGAAATACATAATACTTATCATTTCTAGTCATACAAGAATTTGGAACGTTCACTGATATCATTATAACATTTATATAAAAATTAAATTGGATCCAATTTGGAAAGAGACAAAATTACTCCATTTTAAAAAAAAAATGGGACTAAATTGAACAAAAACTAACAATTATGGATCAAATTGAATATAAAAACATTGACTCTTACACGTAATACGCGGTTGGGTTGACATGTGGACATTTTTTCAAAAATTAAAAAAAAAGAACTAAAAAAACCATAGAGTGACACATGACCGTTGTTGTTCATTACCATTAATCATGTAAACAGAATTAACAAAAAAAAATACCAAATTGAATAAAATTGACAAAAATTATGAGCTAATTGAACAATAAACAATATTAGGAATAAATTGACAAAACTAAACGAAAGTGACCAAATATATAATTTAACCATTATTTATATAACATTTAGATAACATTTAAATATATATTTTTTTCGCTATTTGTAAACTTCACGTTGAAACTCTAAGAATTAATAATTTCGATCTACGTATTAACTACTTAATTAGTTGGATAGTTTCTTAATACTATCTTAAAAAGTTAGGACTTGGTGTAAACCCAAGAGAAAAAAAAATTAATGAGTGGATAATAGAAAAAGCTGCATGTTCACATTCTGAGATAAGAAACTTTTAAATAAACCCACTTGAAATGCTTTTATTCATCTCTCGATTCTTTAGTATTTGCCTTGTGTAATTATCTCCATTCGTTTTTCCCACTACGATTGGGAGCTTTCTTATCATTGTTTCAAAACATTTCTCGTAGTGCTTTTTTGTTTAATCTTATATAATTGATAACTTTAAAGCTGTAAGAAAAGTATATTTCTTTCTTTCTTTAGTATCCCAAGAATAGATACCACAGAAAAACTCTTTAGCTGAGCTGGCATGATATATATATATATATATATATATATATATATATATATATATATATATATATATATATATATATATATAAGCCTTCTAAAATTATATGTATTGACCAAAAATACAGTTAACCTTCGACAAATAAAATATTCAATACATAATTTTATTTATTATTTATAATAAATCATTGAACAATATAAACTTTAAACTCTAAATCATAACCGATACAAAGCTATACTTAAATGTTTTTTCTATAAGTATACAACTAAATACTTATATCAAATAAAATTATTTTTTAACATTATCCTATTCAAGATAATTGGAAACACGATAATATATATTTTTTCTATATTTTTTGTTCTATATTTTTGTAACACCTCGTTTAAATAAATACGTTAATTTAAATGAAATGCCACACAGATAGAATATAAGAGACAAATCTTGGAGTATAACACTACTCCGTACAATATCCAGAATTTTTGTTAGAAGAAACCAAGGCACACCACGATGTCAGATACGAACAAAATACAAAGTTCAACAGTACTCAAATTGAAGTTTAAAGGACAATCAAATACATGGGCCACAGTCCTATAATAAAACCCAAAGCATTAGAATCCAGCCTAGGTGGGCTACGCAGCGAAATCAACATTTAAGCTAAACTGACAGATTTTCACTAGTTTCAACATGTAAGAACATAAAATCCCAAACAACAAAAACTAAAGAAAACACAAACACGTTGCATAAAACGTTGGCATCATATTTTCATGCTTTAAAAGGGTAAACAAATCAATCATGGGAGCATACACGTATTTAAACAACTCTAATGTCAATCTCGCTCAAGCTAAGGAGCTCTCACTCAGGCGACAGGGGTCTTTCGCTTAAGCGAGATTGAAAACAGAGAGCACTTCGAGTTTTCACTCAAGCTAGCTCATCTCGCTCAAGTGAGCACTCGAAACCAAAGGGGGGCGAGTTATTGCCATTCTCGCTTAGGCGAGAGCTCCTCGCTTGGGCGAGAGCTTCTCGTTTGGGCGAAAAACAGCTCACTTAGGCGAGCATAGCAAATCTCATGCTTTCACGCATGCAAAGCCAAAAAAATCCATCCATAAACAATACACAAATTATTTTCACACCATCAAAAGCACATCAAATCATCAAGAACACCAAACAGACCAAAACATGCACATTATTTATAAAAGCATAAAAAAAATCCTAGCTTCCCTTACCTGGAAAGAGCTAGCCAAAAGACTCCTATACCCAAACAATGAGCACCACAACTCTGAGAACAATTTACTAAGGTAAAGAAGGAATGAGCTCGAACTAGCTTGACCATGGTGGTACTGAGCCCTAGCAGAGTTTCTGTGGAGAGGAAAGGTAAGAGTGAGAGCATTCATTTTGGCAAGTGAGTGCAGAATGAAGGACCTTGGCTGCTTTAGGGGTCTTGGCACCCTATGGCCCAGCCTTTAGGTCCAACTGATTAGGGTGGGCCTTTAAAAATAAGGGTAGAAAATAAAGTGGGTTTTACAATTTTCAGGAATATATATCGAGAATGTAGATTATAGAAAGAATTGAGTATCTGACATTTAATCGGAGAACTAATGTACAATCAATTGATTGAGATTGTAAAATAGGTACTTAATTATTGAATTAAAATTCTGCTAATAATTCGAATATACTCTAAATTTGAGTATATTAAAGGTGAGTATCTCAAATTTGTTAAAATATATTGTTATGGCCAATTCTTTGAAGTATTGAAATAAACTTACTAATTGAGAACTAATGGGTAGAATTTCTCACTTTTAAACTCTCATTTTTGTTCTTACTCATTTTTGTTTTTTTTAGAGATGATACTAATGTTTCGACCTTTCCAATATATGTCTAAAGACTCTCATCTTGATGTCTTGACTAAAATAATTTATTTACATTTTTTTTTTCATAAGAAAAAATAAACGTTGTAGCTAGTTTTTTATAGATTAAATTTCTCTTTTTCTGAATCTTAATGTGAAATTAGGATTCGGAGCCTCAAATGTTAGCATAAACATGTTTGACACATAAAAAACATTTAGCATAATTGAGTTAAAAGAACTATATACATTCATTTTTAAATTTTGGAGATTAAAATATATCAAAATTTCGGGCATGGATAAATTCTAATTTTACATCAAAATTTAGGAACTAAAAACATATTTAACCTTATTCTTATTAATTGAATTTAAAAATAAATAAATTTAAAATAATATATTAAAATGATAAAATAGTAAAATAATTATTTCCATTTGAAAAATAATTAAATTTAAAATAACAGTAATTTGAAGTAATTTAAAAGATAAAAGTAGAAATATAATATTTTAGTTTAAAATACCGGAGTTAAAATTGGGAAAAAAAGAGTTTAAAAAAGTTTCTCTTTATATATGTATATTAGTTTTTTTTTTTTAAAATAGAATGATTTCTAATAAATCTTTATTTTTTAATTTTAATAATTAGTGTTGTTAATGTATCATATTTATATGTTGTTTATTTCTATACATAATTTTAAATTTAATTATTATAATTATATTTATTAATCTTAAATATGTGTTTAAAAGAAAATAATATAATTTAAAAGATTATCGACGGAAATCATTGAGTCACATCATTTAAAGAATAAGAAGATAAAAGACTTAGAGTTCTCACCAGAAGTATGTATGAAGATTTCAACTTTCACTTATCTTAGTGGACCCAAAATCATATATGAAGAGCTCATCTTTAGTGTGTTTAAAGATGTACAAAGTAGGAATAAATAGGTTTATAATTTCGCCAAGTAGTTTAATACATTTGGACTTGTATTTGAGTCAAGTAAACTAAGTTATTCATGCTTGTATTTAGAAATGAGTAGAGTAGGGTTAGATTAAGGTTAGAATAACCTAGCATGGGTTTCAATTGGGCTCATCCAAACCTAAGTGGTTGGTTATAAGAGGGAGAGGGATGCATGCATGCTTCTTGCACTTTGAGTACATCCTCAAATATGGACAACATGAGTGGACCAAAGACACTTGATCCACTCTGTGCGCCTAGAATTAAGAGAATGCAAATTTGAATTTCCATCTTGTTTTCTCTCCAAATGGATGTCCACTTCTCCTATAAATAAGAGACTTAAGCTTTTGGATTATTAGAGTTATAACGTTATATTAGCTCCTTAGTTATTCTTGAAGTTCTCCCACGAATAATCTTCATTTTTTTTCTACATTCCTATGCCTTTTCCTTAAGAATTGGCCTAAAATCTATTAAAAAACATCATTCCACTACATGAAAATCACTAATTACCATCAGACAAAATTTGTCAATAATGACAAAAATCTTTCAATAATTCTAATTGATCGATGGATTACTGTAACCAAAAATCCGTCAATAAAACATTTCTCAATAAATTTTACAGTAATTATCAACGACCGAAAATTGTCAATAATTATCCGTTGGTAATTATCGACCATTGGTATTTACTGATGGTAAAAATGATCAGTAAAAATCGCAATTGATTTTTTTTCTTCTTCCTCTTCTTTTTTTTCCTTTTATCTTTCTTCTTCTTCTTCTTTCTCTCCTCCTCCTCCTTTCCTCTTGCCCTTCCTCCTCCTCTATTGTCGTCATCGCCTTTGGCTCCTCCTCATCGTCTTTCTCCACCCCTACCTCCTGCCGCCATTGTTCTTGTGGCCTCCATTGTCGTTCAATCACTATAGTATCTTGTGCCACAATGGCACCTTCGCCATTACAATTGACTCTAGCTTCTCCTTTTCTTCTTCCTTCTCTTTCTCCTCCTCCTCATACTCCTACCACTCCTCCTCCTTCTTCTCTTTTTCTTCTCATCCATCTCGCCATATGGGGTGGGAAATTTGACGTTCTTTTTATCGATGGATTTACTGACAAAAACATTTGTTATTAATAAGAATTTTAAATTACCGTTTGGCAAATCCGTCCAAAAGAAGAATTATAAATTATTAATGAAATTTATCGATAGATATATTACTGATGAAAATATTTGTTTGTAATACAAAATTTAAATTATCGACAAATTTTACTTACAAATTCTAATTCAAATTCTAAAATCTATCGATAGAATCTATTGGTAAACTTAATTTTACTGACAAATTTATTATCATCGATGAAATTCCATCGATAATTGTGAAAATTGTTGTAGTGTTCCATCATTCTTTCGCCCTCAAGACCTTCACTTCATCTAGAGCATTCGTCTACTTCTTTCATCCTCTTAATCGAAAATCAAGTTTGATTTGAAGGAATTTCTTCTCCTTGAAACTTATCCGTCAACTATTTATTAAAGTTTTAAAGTGTAATCATTTATTTCAATACATTAAATGCATTGACTTATTTCTATATTTACTCCTGACAAGAAAATAAATACTCCATCGACTTCTTTTTACCTATACAAAAATTATCATTGTTTTTTCTGTTAGTAAAATATGTGTTTATTGTTCAACTACTTGTCATATTGTTCCATTACTTGAACAATTGGTCATTTGAATCAACTCAAGTTAGATTTAGGCTTTTAAATAAGGATTTGGTTAAAAGTAGGTGTATTGTATAGGTCTAGGTACCCATTGACCTCACACAGTACATGACTAGAAATGTACTTGATGGATCCCTAGGACGATATATGTACCTAGTTCCCATTATTCAACTAGGAAGAAGCTTTCACCATTGACCGTAGCAAAACCTAAATCAACCATAATAGTTTATAGTCAATAGGGAATTAGTATCTTGGGCCAACGAACACTAGCTAAGGTCCATAAATAGTAGAATAAATAGCATGTTTTACGAAGTACATTGATTATATATTCAATCATTACAACATTTATGACCGCTTGACACACTTGAGTGTTAGAGTGTCTTTTGTATGCACACCTTTCATTCGTACCTAGGTGAAGGACGAGTACTTGAGAAGCTTGGAGTGTGTGAATAATTTTTAACATGATATGCCTCAATTCCGTAAGAACAACTTTAATGATATACCTTAAAGTCCTGTAAGAACAACTTTAATGATATACCTTAAAGTCCCGTAAGAACAAATGGCGCCCACCATGGTGTTGACATATATTCTGTAAAGAAGAAGCAGTGACGATGTCTACCAGGAACAAGATGGTGGAGGCAAGAGAGGTGGGAACCTCAACTGACATTGCCACTATTTTAAAAGCATAAGCGAAGATGCAATAGGAGTTTGATAGGTACAAGAAGACAAATGATGAGGAGATGGATGCCCTGATAGAGGAGAATGTTAGGTTAAAGAGGAAGATTGAGGTCGAGAAGACAACTATGGTGAAGGAGAAGTTAGTGAGTATAACCCCACCCTTAAAACTATGGTAGTGACCAACAACTCCTCGGCACCTAGAGGGAATCGTAGGCATCCCTTCATTGAAGGAATCACTGAAACTCCACTTCCCAAGAAGTGGAAAGTGCTAGCCTTGGACTAGTATGATGGTAGTACCGATTTGGATGAACATGTTGTTATGTATATTATACAAGTAAACCTGTATTCCACTATCGATGTTGTAATGTGCAAGGCTTTTCCCACGACTCTACTAAAAACCTATAAAAAGTTTTGGTTGCTGGAGGATGCAATGATTCCCTATGACGACCCTGTATATGACTTTTCTGGTGAAAGAGTATCAATTAGAGGGTACATCGACCTGCATACTACTTTTGGAGAGGGAATTCGACCAAGACCATACATATCTGGTATTTGGTAATTAACTCACACGCATCCTATAACATCCTCCTAGGTCAACCTTTATTGATCCTTTAGGAGTTGTGGTCTCTACTTCCCCACCTTGCTATGAAGTTTCCATCAACATCAAGAGATATAATGGTGGTCCACAAAGACAACATGCGAGTGCTATATACCCAGTTTGAAACTCCTTTTTTTTCCATTCAACCATAACAATGATGAGAGGACGCAAGTAAGCAACACAACTCTAGAAGGAGATAATCTTTATCTGATTGTCAAAATCAATGCATGGATAGAGCCTGTTTGGGAGACCAGAGTATTCCTTTTGCAAGAAAAAGGATGACATTGTAGAATTGGAGCAGCGATAGATGATGAAGGGAAGATGGCCATCGACAAAATTTTTGCTCTATAATACCGACTTGTTTACATGGACAACAATTGACCTCCCAGGGGTCAACCCCAGGATAACTTCACATAAGATATCAATCTTCGAAGAAGTTGGACCAGTCTCATAGAAGAAGAGGAAGTTGGAAGAAGAAAGAAGATAAACCAATAAGGTCAAGCTGAGAAACTAATGAAAGCCAAGTTTGTAAATGGAAAATGGCGTATGTTCATGGACTATAAAGACCTCATCCCGAAGGATACCTACCCGCTATCCAATATTGACAGATTGGTTGATGGCGTAGCCAGCTAGAATGTCTGGACTTTTTTGGATGCCTACTCAAGATACAATCATATCCTTATGGCGGAGAATGACAAGTTGAAAATGTTGGGGCCACAAATCAAAGACTATTACACAAAGTGTTCAAACATCTGATTGGTCAGAACGTAGCAGTATATGTTAAAGACATGGTAGTGAAGTTGTCATCCCTAATGGAACATCCCTAAGGAATATTACTTAAAATAAATAATAAAAGAAATAAATTATATCAAAAGACGCATTAATAATAATCCCAACACGGGAAAATGTTAATTTATGAAAAACACGCGCCAAAACTTATAACATAAATAATTAAGCGTTACAAGTTCCCAATATTCGTGTTCATAAATAAAAACATAATGAATTACATATGAGAAAAATCCTAGCTCTAATCCCAAGCTAGCCCTCACTCCGTCACCTGGACATCCTCAGCACCACCTGTATCAACATCTGCTCCCGTGTAACGAATCACACGATCATCGCCATACACAAACAGAAAGGGTGAGCTGAGAAAATAAAATAACAGGAATATAAAACACATGATAAAATCATATACCCATCTTATTCATTTTAGTTAGTTCTTGGCCAAGACCTCAACCCCAAGGCTTTTCAGCCTTCAAATCACACAAATGGTTAGTCTTGGACTCGGGAATACGATGCTCGCACGAACCTGGCCGCTCGTGGTCCTGCCTCTACGAACCTCCCCGCTCGTAGTCCTACTCTACGAACCTCCCCGCTCGTAGTTCTGCTCTACGAACCTGCCCGCCCGTAGTCCAACACATGTGATCCACCAGCCCCGTACCTCCCCGCACGTGGCATCTCTCAATGTGAGCACGAAACATACGAACCTACCTCGCTCGTATCCTCACGTCCGAGTAACTGGATATGAACCTCCCTGTTCAAAACATCACATGTTAACCACCATCCATGAACCTACCCGCTCATGGCACAACATCTCCCGATCCAAGTGTAGCATCTTAGCTTAAACAACACATCAAACAAACAAAAGACAGCAACATTTCCGCCTGCCGGTATTCACTCACTACCAGGCGCCAGCGTCCTACCAGACCCACTGTTTTCTCGTCACCGCCTGGCGGAGCACACCGTGCCGCCAAGCACCAAACAATACAGGGACCCCTAACAATAGTCCCATCGCCATGCGCACCTACCCGTGCCGCCAGGCGCTGTATCAGTAGCAGAACCCCTCTGGTTTTTTAACACCTCAATCAGTCTAATTTGCTACGTGGCTCAATTCCAAGCGCCCAAATAAAGACTCCTCTATGGAATGCACATTATGGTTAGTCTACAACTATCATAAGTATCAAGCACCTAAACTTTACAATGGCCAAACCATCGATTCAAGTTTTCACAGTACCTGAGCATTAACATAGTAAAGCAACTTCATTCATATCTACGAACACAGTCAACAATTCAATACCTTCCCTCACGCTATCAAGTATACTACACTGTAATAGCCAAAGCTTTACTTCCATTATTCTCAGAATACTTTTCCCATAATTCCTCATGCATAATCATACCTAACCACATTTTTCCTCCAGTACCTATAACTTTAATCCTATGCAATATATAACATGACCAATTATCATCCCTTAGTGCATATATCCCCAATTGTTACCTAACATCAGTAAGTCATATTCAGTACCTTTCCAGTCACACGTAAACGAATACTATGCTTCCAAACAGGATCTCTTAACTAAAATTTTCCTTCTCCCTTTCTTCTTTGATAATCCATCCAACATCATAAACTACCATCCTCACAGTTAATCACCATAGTACTTCGTCCCTTTCTATGTTACCAAATTATCGTGAACCCCACACACTCCAAATTCTTCCTCAGTTTCTGTTTCCAAAAATCTCGCAGAACCGCCCCTGACCGCGCTATCGCCTGGCGGCGCTTTGCTTGCCGGCAGGCGGAGCATCAGTGCCTGCACAAACCAGGCTTATTCATACCTGCGACAGAGTCCACCTTTTTACCAGTATTCATTCCCATCACTTATATTCTCCGAGATATAACAATACATATATAATTGACTAGTTTCCTGCCCTTAATTCAATTCATATAGGCCTCTCGATCTTTACCCTCTTGAATAACCCTGATTCAATTCATACACGAGTATACCTAAGACTTTACCATACCCCGAATTTCAATTGATTTCAGACCAACAAGGTATCCAATAAAAGCTATGTAAATCAATTTCAGAACCCATAATGGTTCTCATACATACAGCGTCAAAACCATGAAAATAGAATGCAAACAGTGTCGCACCGCCTGGCAGAAATTCATCGCCGCCAGGCGGATCATGCCAAAACAAGAACAACACAGCAAACCTGATGTGCCGCCTGGCGGTAGAGGATGAACCGCCAGACGGTTTCTGGAAAAATCCAGAAACTTCAATCAAACAGTGCAGAAACGATATAGGGATCATGCTATAATTCAAGACATTGTACAATTATTCAATTACAATCATAGAAGACCGAAAACAACTCCCTTAACCTTGAAATTGCTTCAAATCTCCTTTGCCCTTGCTCACACTCCCACGCTATTTTCTTCTCCTCACTTTCCCTCTGCTTTCAGTCCCAATTCACCAGAACCTTATGTCCAAGTCTCCCACGTACCACAACACCTCTCCTTTCACTAATTCACTCTCTCTCTCTCTTTGGCTTATGAGTAATCTATTCACTCATTCACTTTCCAAAACGAAAATTACCTTAAATGGGTTTAATAGCTATTCAGTGGATTATCAATCTGATTTTTCAGCCCCTTAGACAACTAGGTTAAGCTGCCCTTTTCAAATTCCATGCAAAAACAAAAGTGACCTAAAAAGGAAGTTTAATTTGATTCTTAACAAGACTTGAACCCACAACCCATCAATTAGCAGCTCAAGTGCACAACCAATTCAACCAATTCACAATTGTTAATTCCATCGATTCTAAGATTATGTGACCACATCATGCATTCAAGTATATAGCATAAAAATTCATAATTTAAATAACACAAAATGGCACATATAGGACTCGAACCCAAGTCCTCACACACAATCAAAGTACTCTCAACTACTTGAGCTAGTACTTTGCCACATCATAGTTCCTCACATTAAGTGTTTTAAATGTTTCTATTACACGCCATAATTAAATAATTATTTAAATAACTATTTAATTTTCTTGGGTCTTACACCTAACCTAGCATTCCTAAGACTTGTTCAAGGTCTTTTCAGGTTTGTGTGCTTACAATTTGTGCCTTAATCCAAACAAGTGTATATTTGGAGTGAATGACATGAAATTTCTGGGATTTAAGTTGAAACATAGAGGCATCGAGCCCAATCCAGAGATGTGTCACGCTATAATTGAAATAAGAAGCCTTAAGAATTTGAAGGAGGTGCAATGCCTCACAGGAAGGTTAACAACAATATCCCGTTTCTAACCAAAGTTTGCAGATAAAAAAAATAATGATCAAGTTGTTGAAGAAGGCTACCAAATTTGTTTACGATGATCTGTACCAGGAAAAGTTCAAACACTTTATACAAATCTTAGCATCCCCCCAATTTTGTGCAAATTGGATACCTCCCATCCCATTCTAGTCGACATAGTAGCCACTACTAATACTTTCATGCAACCCTTGTTTAAGAAATTAATCATGAATGAAAACTCGTATACTTTGTAGGCCGAACCTTATAGGATCCCAAGATCATATACCAAATGGTGGAAAAAATTTGCGTTATTCCTGGTAACCACAATAAGAAGGCTCAAACCTTACTTTCAAAGCCACACAATAGTCATCAAGATTGCCAACCCAATACAAAAAATTCTATAAATGCTTGATCTTGCAGGATGTATGTCTTCATGGTCGGTTGAGTTGTTAGAATTCAATATACATTTGAAGATGAGAGGATCCATAAAAGCACAATGTTTAGCTGACTATCAAGTAAAAGAGCCTTTGCTCTTGTAATACTACTACTTGATGAAGAACATGATTGACGACTTTGCCGAAGTCAAGCTTCAACATGACCCAAGGGGTGATAATACCAGAGTTGACATCCTCTGTAAGTTAGCAAGCATAAAGAAGAAATGAAGATACAAGTCATTGCTACAACAAGTGCTCTCATCACCCTCCACAAAAAAAACATATGAGTGTATGCAAGTGGATACAAAAGGAACATGAATGGAACCCTTTATCCAATATCTCAAAATAAAGGATATTCCACAAGGAGAGGAAAAAGGATGGGTATGAAAGGCTGCTTGTTACACGTTGTTAAACGATGAGTTGTTTTGAAGAAGTAATAACTTACCACTATTGAAATGTGTTTGGATAGTGTGTGCTAGTTACTTCTGCGGATGTCACTCTGGCGCAAGAAATACATGAACGTATTTGCGGATATCACTCTAGCGCAAGAACCATGGTAGTTTGGATAGTGTGTACTAGTTACTTTTGGCCATGTGCTGAGAAAGTGAAAAAGTGCATCCCATGCTAGAAACATGACTATATCATCCACATTAACCAAGAAGAGTTGCACCATATCTTCTCCCCTTAGCCCTTCTCGAAGTGAGGTATGGAAATATTGTAGGACCTTTGCACTAGGTAAAGATCAATTCAAGTTCCTGCTAGTCAACATTGACTATTTTACAAAATGGATAGAAGTCAAGCCCTTTAACTACCACGACGGCTCAACAAGTGCAGTGTTTTGTTCGGAAGAACATAGTATGTCGCTAAGGTGCTTCACATACTATCATAACTCATAATGAAAGACAATTTGTTGATAAAGGTTTACGTGAATTCTATGTCGGCCTCGAAATCACGCATATGACAAGCTTAGTTGAGCACCCTCAGTTTAATCCACCAACTAGGTTATCCTGGTGGAGTTGAGAAAATGTTGGATTCAACAAAGGGTAAATGGCCAGAAGAGCTACTAGAAGTGCTTTAAGCACATATATGTACTTTCTAATCTTCTACAAGAGAGGCACCTTTCAATTTAGTATATGACACTAATGTCGTGATACAGGTGAAAATTAGAGAACCAACCTGTGTTGAGAACACTACAATGAGAATCTCAACGAAGCCTGCCTTAGTACCAACCTAGATCTGATACTTGACAAAAAAGGAGAAAGCCTATATTTAGGAAGTATAACTCCAAGTGGCATCTAAGAATGTTTCAAAAAGAATACCTAGTCTGACGCATGGCCAATAACGCAAGAAAACATGACAGTAAATTCTCTACAAATTGGGAAGGACCCTTTCGGATATTAAAGGATGTCAACAAAGGCACCTATAGATTTGAAATGTTATATGGGGAGCTTGTCCTAATACTTGGAATGAACTCATTTAAAGTTTTGTTTCAACTAGTATATTATTGTGAGTGACTACTTGTAACCTAGGTGTACTCTTTCCTTACTTTGTCTTTTTCCTGAAGGAGACTTTTTGCTAGAAAGGTTTTAATGAGCACCCAAATTAATAAAATGAGAAGGTTACTACAACTTTGATTTTTCATCTTGGCACATGTAGTTCCAAACCATTTATATAAGTGGTATTGGTCGAACCTACCAAACAGTTCCTATCCACCAATCGAATTGGTACTGATCGAACCTAAAATGCAGTTCCTAACCATTAATCTAAGTGGTACTAGTTGAACCAGATCACCCAATTCCCAACTGTCTACCTAGACAACACTGGTGTAACCAATAACGATATGAATAACTTTAGTAAAAATAAAGAAACAAATTCAAATCAAAAATCTATTTTCCATTAATAGAATAACCATTACACATAACGACATTAATATATTCGGACGCCAAAAACAACAATTTCACAATTTCTCAAAAAAGTAAAACCACCCATCAACAACATCTTGAGGATTCTCCATCTCCTCATCTTCAATCATGGGGTCAGTAGTATAAGAGAGACTCACCATGATTATCCCTTCATTACCAGATTTCTCCTCCTCAGTATCCTCGACCACTTGTTGGAAAGCCTTAGCATCCATTATCTCATAAACGTCCATCATACGACCATCATATATATCCAAGTTTACAGTAAAATGTGTAACAGTTGTGGACACCTCTTTATAGAGGTACTCGGCCTGCCTCAAATTCTTCTTGAACCCACTGAAATGCTCACAAAGCACACATTAAGGAAGCTTCAATATCTCAACCTCCACCTCAACCAGGCTTCTTTCTTTGCCTTCAATGCCTCCTCTAGCTTTGCCTTCTCCTTTTTATCTTCCTTCCATTTCTTCTCAAATTCCAAACTTTTGGATTTTGAATGTGTCTACTTATTAATCTCCTCTTCAAATTTCTTCTTCTCCTCAGACTATGCTACTTTGTCATCCTCAGCTTTCTTTAGAGCTGCCAACTCTTCCACGACTTTCTTCTTCCTTTCATCGATCAACTCCTCTTGGTTAAAATTAGCTACACTCTAGCCCATCTCGAAAGAATGGGCTTGAAACTCTACCAAAGCTTTCAAAGCAGTACCCGACTCTACTTCCTCTACGATCGCGAACTCATGATCACTTAACTTGATGTCTACACCTTGGCGCATTTGGATATCAGGGCCTTCAAACTTCTCGATACCAGACGCATTAGACCTCGACCTTGGTGTCCCACCATTGGCAAGAAACCTCAGCCTTTTTCTATCCTTACCAACCCTTTTTTGCTTGGTTGAAACAACCTTCTTAGCGGCACTCTCAAGCTGATGGGTTTCTACAATAGGTCGAATCAGTTTTGGCACCCTAGCTTGTCTTTCCTTATGAGCAACTTCACCCATTTGTCGCATTAGACCTCGACCTTGGCGTCCCACCTTTGGCAAGAAACCTCAGCCTTTTTCTATCCTTACCAACCCCTTTTTGCTTGGTTGAAACAACCTTCTTAGCGGCACTCTCAAGCTTATGGGTTTCTACAATAGGTCGAATCAGGTTTGGCACCCTAGCTTGTCTTTCCTTATGAGCAACTTCACCCATCTGTCTCCTTATCTTTTGAAACATGTCTTCTTTAACACCTTTCATTGTAGCTTGTTAGGCCATATAGGCTATAAAAACATTAAAATTTTCAAATTAGCCAAATTACCCAAGTTACAGATAAAGTTACACTCACCATATATGTCAGCAACAAGATTAGGAGAAAGGTAACACTTCACAATCTTCTTCCCAGGTTTCTATGATGAAGTTGCTCCAGAACTTCCTCTACCCATTTACTCTCTATAGATAAAGTGACCCTTGGAAGTTTCTAATATCTATATGGACCAATCATCCAATAAAAGAACTTTGAAGAGTGACCACTACCCAACCCATCGACAACACTCATATTCAAACCATTGAAAGACATACATGAAGGTATCCATCACCCTTACAATGAAATCTCTAGGAAAAATGTCAACAACAGAAAAAAGCTTAGAGAACTTGGTGAAGTAAATGTAAAAAATGAAACCCTAGTTATACAAAAAACATGACACCTTTTCACCTTCCCAACATCCAATCACAAACGTTTCTCAGAAGCCCAAGAATCTTAAATCTCCCACTTCCAAAGGTTGCATCAATTCTTGTGAAACTTGGCCTCTAGTCAACTCAAACCTTTTTGTTGCTACGCTCCTCGAGGCTGGGGCTTCTCTACCTATAAGGTCATATAATAAATGTTAAGACTAGGGCTAATATACTGTATAGGTCCAGGTACCCCTTGACCTTATACAGTACACAATCTAGACGAGTAAATGTTGGACGCCTAGGACGAAGACTTCACCATTGAACATAGCAAACCCTAGGTCAACCACAATAGTTTAGTGTCTACAGGCAATTAGTATCTTGGGCTAAGGCCACCAGGTAAGGCCCATGAATAGTAGTATAAATAATATGTTTTACGAAGTACATTAATTACATATTTATTCATTACAACATTTATGACATGTTGACACACTGTGCTAAATTGAGCGTTGGAGAGTCTTGTGGAGACACACCCATTTGTACCTAGGCAAAGGACGAGTACTTCAAAAGTTTGGAGCGTATGAAGAATCTTTACAAGATATATCTCAGTCGCGTAAGAACAACTTACAAAATATACCTAAGACTAAGTTTCGTAAAAATAGTAGACAAAGATTCAAGCTAGACAAATTGTGCAAGGAAAATTATAACCTCACTTTTTATAACATTTAAGCAATGTTTTTTTAAAACCTTATAAATTATATTTTTCGAAATTACATATCAAAAAATTCAAATTCACGTTATTTAGAATTATTAGTTAAAATTCTAAATTTCATAAAATAAACATTTCCTCAACTATCTTTAATGATCTTTATAAATTAAAAATATAAATACAGTAAAAAAAAGTATAAAATAAAAAAATATTATGATTGAATTAATTAAAATTTACTTTCAGTTTCTTAAACACGAACATATTTTGACATAATTTTTTTACTTTTGGTGTATATTAATATAGATTATTTGCTGTAGAACTAAAGACTAATAATACAGTGACATTATACAGATTCAAATTCCAGATCATATACATATTTATCAGAAAAATGAAGTCTCTAGGAATATCCTCCTGTCCCAGACAAATGAAAAGGCATGTTCTTAAATGTGTTTTAGAAAAATGTGTGAGTTCTAACTAAGAGTACGTGTAGATGAAGGTTCCCTTTAATTTTTCGGTGGCGTGCGTGTGGGTGTGAGGTGTAAAATTTGAATCAGAATAGCTTCATCCCATAACCTTTGCTTTTTCCACCTCACCAATTGCTTGTCTCTTCTTCCAAAGCGACCACCTTTGAACCCCATTTCCTTTTTAAGCTCTCCACTCATTGTCATTGCACTACATAACATAGTGAAATAGCAAGACCAAGAAGAAGAAGAAGGAGAAGAAGAAGAAGAAGAAAATGGGAGATTGGGGTCCAGTTTTTGTGTCAGTGGTGCTTTTCATTCTGCTGACTCCAGGGCTTTTGGTTCAGATTCCCGGAAGAGGAAGCTTCATAGAGTTTGGAAACTTCCAAACAAGTGGCTTATCAATATTGATCCATGCTATCTTATACTTTGCCCTTGTTTGCATCTTCATGTTAGCAGTTGGAATTCATATGTACATGGGCTAAATCATCATCATCATCGTCATCATCGTCATCCCATGTATACACTTTTATTATATAGTTTTATTCCTTTTGCTTCGGTTTGGTTTGTGTTTAGGGATGTCACTTCTTTTCCTTGTAGCGTTCTTCATCTTTCAATAAATTTCTTGGAATCAAGCTTGTGAATTATAATGAGGAAAACTCAGTTTTTGATGCATCCTTTTTTTTCTTCTTCATTTCCTCTTGATCTGGTTCATAATAGTGTCCAGTTATTTGGAAACGACACGGAGATAGAGTTTCATGAAGAACTAGAGATTATATTGGAAATTGCATATTATTAAGAATTAATATAATCAATTTATTTTCCGAAATAGTGTTTCGGTTTATCTTAATAAGCTTTATTAGACACTGAATTATATTTTTAAAATATTATAAAAAAAAGCATAATTATTTTCACGTAAGAAAACGCCTAATTGTTAAGATAGAAAGAAATAAAACGCTGCAAAAGACAAAAAAAAAAAACTAAAGGGAGCTATGAATACAGGAAGGTAAATAAGATATTTCTTTTTATTTGATGCTTTTACAAGTAGAGAATCTATAAGTAACGTTCACAATAACATTCTACAAGTGTGATCATTGGTTTAAGTTAAGAAAATAAATAGCATTACAACAGTATACAACATTATTTAAATCTATTTAATATTATTTTTCAACTCAAAAAAAAAATTTAGATCTTTGTAACCACATCCTGACATGACATTTTTTATTCGTGAATCTTACAGTAAGAATGTTCAGGGTATATAATTATTTAGTTCTATTTAACTATATATTATTGTGGAAAGTTTGGTTATAATAATAAAACACCGGGCCGTGCAGAGCTTTTAAATACAAAATTACAAACTATAGTATTTTAGTTGGCCTTGCAGAGCTTTAACCCTGTGACAATTTTGATTGCAGTTCTAACATAAAGTGCAGAAGATCTGTTTCCTTTAAAGATCTAGATTCTATATGCTCAACTTCAAGTGATTCTATGCATGGATTTCATTTCTTTATTTATATTAAATATAATTTTAATTAATCATTTGAGTCTAATCGGCATCTGTTATATTGAAAACGAACTATAAAACTAAATTTAAGCAAGGGTTGAACGAGCCGCAAGCATGAATCTAGAAAAAATCCTTTCATAAACAAATGACCTAAATTATTGTGATGTTAGGACAATTCCGATTAGGTCCATAGACCAAAGGCAATTTAATCTTCATGTTGATTGGTTTAATAGGCCCAATATCAAGATAGGCTAAAGGACAATTGAACTAATGGGTCCTGAATCGGACAGGGTGAAGGAAAATGGTCAATTTGTTTTAGTATCCTTAAGTGAGTTTATACTTAGAAGGGGAAAGTCGATAATAAATGACATGTATTTAAAGTGTAACTACTGAGAATAAATGGAGAGTTTAGAAATGATAAATGCACGAGGAATTCAAAGGGACTGAACGAGGGAAGTGGTATAAAAGAGACCCGAGGAAGGGAAAAGAGACAAACTACTTTCAAGTATTTCTAGAGATCAGATATTGACAATTTTTCTAGAACATGTTGGCACCTACTGATATAATCTTATTCAGAAAAGAGTATGATCGTTTCTAAATTTGAATCCTCAAGAGACACAACAAAAATAAATCAGAGAAGAACTCGGAATAATACAGAGATGGATGACGCCACAATCTAACAGATTGATAAGTCAAGTGAAAATTCGTCACAAAGATGTTAATATTTGATAAGAACATAAGCCTTAAGCCAATAACAAAGAGAATCCTCTCTTTAAATAAAATTCAATATATGACTAAAAGTGTCTACATCAGTTTTTGGTACTTCTATAGATAGGCACATAACCTTGAAACCCTACAAGAAGGCCCTAAGCCTAAAAACATAAAAACATAAACTAATTCACAAAAGAAAGCCCAAATGTAAAAAATATAGAAACATAACTAATTTCTAAAAAAGGAAACCCAAAGTCCAAAAACATAAACTAAGTTCTTAAGAACTATCCTTCAATGTGCTCCAAGTCATGATCTTCATATCCTTTAAATTTCCAGTTACTTGTAGCATAAGGAGCCTTGGATAGATTTGATCTTTCAATCTCTTGCTCCTTGCCTTGTCATAGGTCCTTTGAATTGTAAAGGTTCATCTTCAAGTTTTTCTTCTATGGAATCTAGGGATATTCCTCTATCGTTCCCTCCTTCTTGAAGCAAATTTGTCCTCAAATTCGAACCTACATTAAATGGAGACAAGTCATTAATATTCATTCTTCTAGGCATTGTCATTGATTCTTTAAGAAGTTGAAATGATTCATCTACTCTTGGTAAAAGTTTAGATTGCCTTTTAGAAGGAAATCTCTCCTTCCTTAAGTGAACCCACACCCAATCGTCAAGTTCAAACTTGATCTTCTTCCTCCCTTGGTTATCCTTAGAGGCTAACTTCTCCATCTTCTTTTCTATTTGGGCCTTTAACTCTTTATGCAAGTTCCTCACAAAATTTGCTTTGGCAAGTCCATTTTTGTTAGTCATAGAATAAATATCGGGTAAAGGTAACAAATCTAACGGAGTTAAAGGATTAAAGCCATATACTACTTCAAAAGGAGACATCTGAGTAGTGGAATGAGCTACCCTATTATAAGCAAACTCCACATGAGGTAACCACTCCACCCAAGTTTTCAAATTTTTGTTTACAAAACATTTAAGGAGTGCGAAAGAGTTCTATTTACCACTTATGCCTACCCATCTGTTTGAGGATGACATGTTGTAGAGAAGAGAAGCTTGGTACCTAACTTACCCCACAAGACCATCCAAAAATAGCTAACAAAAATTTGACATCCTATCTGATACAATGCTCCTTGGAGTGCCATGTAATCTTACCACTTCTTTGAAAAATAAATTGGCCACATGATTGACATCACTCTCGTGGCAAGGAATGAAATAGGCCATCTTTGAGAACCTATCAACCACAACGAAAGCATATTTTCCCCCTTTGGACCATGGAAGACCCAAAACAAAATTCATAGAAATATTGATTCAAGGAGAGTTAGGAACAAGTAAGGGCATAAACATCCCATGATGCATAGAGTTAGATTTAGCATGCTTACAAGTGATACATTTATTACAAAAAGAGTGCATATAATGTTTCATGTGAGGCCAAAAGAAATGATATTTCAATATGTCTAAGGTCTTTTGAACCCCAAAATGTCCCATTAATCCTTCTTCATGAGCTTCTTTTACAAATAATTCCCTCATTAAACCTTTAGGCACACATAACTTAGTTCCTTTGAAAAGAAGATCATCATGCCTGAAAAAAAATTTAAAAGCTCACTTTTCTCAATTTTTATAAATTTCACCAAAATCATGATCATCATCATACAATGCCTTAAACAATTCAAAACTAAGTATTTTAGTTTCAGCCATGGATAATAATTCATGATCTTAGATAATGCATTAGCCACAACATTTGTCTTACCTTGTACATGCTTAACAACATAAGAAAATTGTTCAATAAATTGTATCCAGTTGGCATGTATTTTATTAAGTTTACCTTGGCACTTAATATATATATAAGGGATTCATCATCACTATAAATTACAAATTCCTAAGGAAGCAAATAATGTTGCCAAGTATGCAAAGCTCTAACTAGGGTGAATACCTCTTTATCATAAGTGGAATAGTTTCCCACCGCCCCTTTCAACCTTTCACTGAAATAGGCTATAGGATGCCTTTCTTGCAAGAGAACACCTTATATGCCCACATTTGAAGCATCACACTGTAAGACCCGCTAAATTTAAATAATTAAATAATCAATTATTTAATTAAAGTGAGTGAGAGAAGCCTTTAAGGCATTAAATGCTAACCTTCATGATGTAGAAAAGTACTAGCTCAAGTGGTTGAGAGTACTTTGGTTGTGTGAGAGGACTTGGGTTTGATTCCTATGTATGCCATTTGTGCAGGATTTAATTCTATTTATTTAATTCTGTTTATTTCTTTTTCTAATATGTATTGTGCGTGAGTAAGAAGATGGCAATTGAGTTATACTAGTTGGCATGATGATTTGATATTGATTTGACGATTTCATGGTTATGGGTTCTAGCCTTGGGGAACACCTAAATTAAACTTAATATTTTTTTGGTAGATGTGGACGGAATGGGAAGGGTTAGGGGAAACCCTAACTGATCTAGCAGCCAAGGAAGGTTGAAAAACAGTCATGAAGGGGTCATGAATGGCCATTAACCATTAATTAAGGGAGAAACCCGTTTTTGCCTCATTAACCTAAATTTAAGCATTGTTTAAAAGATGAAAGTGGAGTATTAAGAAGGGTTTTGCCACGGCTGAGTATATACCAGAAAGAGAGCACGAAAAGAGAGTAATTAGTAGTGTTGGGAGAGGTTTGAGTCTGAATTGGTAGAAGGGCAAGAGGGAGATTGGCAAACAAGGAAGAAGTAGCACATTTAACAAATTGAGCAAGGAATCCAGGTTAGGGGAGTTCCTTATGCATGTTTTATTTTGAATCGTATGAAAATTGTGTTATGGGCATGCTTGAATTGTGAAATATCTCAATTCTGATTTGGATCGCATTTTCTGGATTTTTCCAGAAACCGCCGGGCGGCGTATGAATTGCCGCCAGGCGGCACATGCGATTTCACTTGTTTCTGGGTTTTCTCCATGAACCGCCTGGTGGCAGAGGATGAACTACCAGGCGGCACAAGCACTGTGACGCTGTTTTTTGTTGTTTTGGACCTGTTTGGGATACCTATGATGTCGTTGTAATGTTTATAAGTTGAAAGTGAAATTTTACGAATATAATTGACTGTGTATATTGTGGTTGCGTTGGAATGCATGAACTTTATCTGAAATTGGGGGTTAGGATTATGATGGCCTCAGTGATAAACAACATAAATCATGTAAATGCTTGGTGGGGTTGGCTTTGCAGAATTGAGATTAATATATTTGATGTATGAATTTGGGATGATGCTTTGATATAAAATTATGTCTGTATGAAGGGGAAAATTTGATAGGCAAGTTTGGGTGCGTTTCGGTGCAGGAAAATAATCTGGAGATTTCCAAATATGTATGCACCGCCTGGCGGTGCGTGATCTGCCGCCAGGCGGTCTGGTAGTGCAGTGGGCGTTATACAGTTCTAAATGGGCGTCATGTCATTGGGGTTAAACAGGCAAGTTATAAAGGTATGATTTAAAGAAAATTTAATAGAAAAGGAAAAATTTGAGTTAAATGGGACTAAGGGGAGATTGAGATAAATGAAGATGTGAAGTGTGATATAAATAGTAATGATCTTTTAAACGTGTGGGTGTATGTGGTAAGACAAATTCAATTGGTATGTTAATTTGATAATAAGAGTGAGATGGGGGTATATGAAGTGGTATGGTTGGTGTAATCTTTCCTTAGGCATGTTTTGTGGTTGTGAACTGTTGGTATGGTACATATGTAATATGGATTAAAGTGTGGTGTCATGCTTTATATAAATTCCAGAATGTGTGGTTTTATGAATGGGAGTATGCGGAATGTATGAGACATATTTAAAAGGGGTAAACGGGGGTGAGTATGGATGCATGATAATATTGGATTGGTTGCCATGTCTAAACGAGTGTGATGTAATTTGGTATAGATATATGACTGGTAAATCATAATTGTGTTATACTTGGGTGATTGGTATGTTTGGAGATCCTTTGGGATCTGTTTAGGTGCTCAAAAACTAGTAGCAGTGTGCTACTGGTATAGCGCCTGGCGGCGTGAGTGAGCCGCCAGGCAGATGGGAAATAAATCAATGACAGTGGTCACAGCGGGAGCAGAGCGCTCGGTGGTGGGCGATGGATGCGCCAGGCGGTGACGACGAGGTAGGGCGCCTGGCGGTGTGGTGGTGTCCGCTAGGCGGTGGCGGTACTGAGAGGGTACTACAGGCGCGTGGCGCCTGGCGGCGTGTGATGCCTGCCAGGCGGTCTGGAGCTAAGTTCCGCCTAGCGGCGTGTGATGCGCGCCAAGCGGTTTTGGTCTAGTGATGGTGCGCGAGGGAAGTTTTCTACACCGCTTTAAGGGATGATCATGATGCGATGCTTTGGTTGGGGGCCCAGTTACGAGTGTATCTTGTATTGGGGAAACACGTGACCACTCTAGGTTGTAGCCTGGTGGTTTAGGAAGTCCAGTGGAGTGTGCGAGTTGTGGCTCGTACGACGAGGTTCGGATGATTGCCCTCTTCAGAGTGATTCTGATAGAGTTTTGATAGTCTGGAACAGCTAGAAACTTTATGTTTGTTCGGGGAGCTCCACTTGGTGTCACGGTGAGATGTTGTGACAATGTTATTCCCACGTGTGGACTATCAGGTGGTGGCCTGTAGTCAGAGGGGCGAGTGGACACTCATGCAGCGAAGATCGATCATTGTTCTCACTTAAAGGGTATAGAATTGATAGACGTCTAAAGGCAAGTGATGGATGTGGAGGGGTAAAAAGGAAAAGTGTACTAAACTGGGTTTACTTTTGTTAGTATGGTATTTAATATGATATTGTTGTTTTTATTTAAATGAGCTCACCCTATTTGTGTGTGTGTGACGATGATCATGTGACTTGTTACATGGGAGCAGATGTTTGATGCAGGTGAGCAAACTGGTACTTAGAGACAGAGTGGGGATCTTCCAGGGATTTTGTTATCACTAGTTTTCATGTTGGACAATGGTTTTCTTTGTAATAATTACATAAACAATTTTAATCGTATTACGCATTTTACGACTATATTTATTCATGTTAGCGTGTTGAACATCGATATTTAAATTTTTCCCGCGTGTTTGTGGGAAATTGAGGTTAATAAATGAGGCTGTGACATATTAATCTTTCTTATTTATTTAAAAAAAAAGTAATTTCCGGCTAGGACGTTACACACACTCTATCTCAAAAGATTTTTCAAAATTTGGTAAAGTTAAGATAGGTGCATGTGTGAGTTTGTATTTGAGACTATCAAAAGCATCTTGTTCCTTTCCCAACTTAAACCCCATATCTTTCTTAATAATTTCCTTTAGTGGGGATGCTATGGTGCTAAAACCCTTGACAAACCTCCTATAGAAATTAGCCAAGCCATGGAAACTTCTTACCTCACTTACATTTTTAGGGATGGTCCAGTCCCTAATGGCTTTGACTTTTTCCTTATCAACTTGTACCCTTTTTGAACTAACTACAAACCCCGGGTAAACAACTTCGTGTGTACAAAAAATGCATTTTTCCTTATTGGCATATAGTTTTTCTTGCCTCAGTATTTCTAGAACATCTTTCAGGTGACCCATTGATAATGTTAATTTTTACCATTATCCAAGCTATATTTCATTAGCAAAATCATCTCTTCCAAAGCTTCTAACCTACTTAATCCTCAATTTTACCTTACTTTTGTAAATAAATACATTGTGGGTTACATTGATCTAAATATACCACTAATCCCCATTTTTTGTGTCCTTTTTGTAGATTGGAAGCTTTGCTCCAAAAGTCCAGACAAATGAGTGACCCGGAATAGCAAGGACAAGAGCAAAAATATCAACAGGAAGCGCCCGACGACATAGAGACAGCGCCAGGCGCAATAGGCCGCCAGCGCCAAACGCCAAACAAGCGCCAGCCAAGCGCCACTATTGGTCACCGCCTGGCGGCACATTGGACACCGTCGGGCGGTAGCGTGAAGATTTAGCCCCTATTTAATGGCTAGTGCCTGGCGGTGAGAGGCTTCCGCCAGGCTCCTGTTTTCGCTGATGTGTCAAATGGCCCTTTTTCTTCTGTTTTCGTGAAGGGAAACTGATCTTTGACATTTTGGAGGCACGAAGAACATATTTTGAGAGCTTGGAGGAGTGCTAGGGCTTGTGGGAACAACTCCATCTTCCTCTTTGTATCTCTTTCTCTTCCATCTCTTTCATTTGCAAGCTTGAGCTCTCCATGACAATGGAGAGCTAAACCCATTTTTGTTGGGGTTAGATGTAGCCACGAAACTCTTGTGTAAATGCAAATGTTTTGATTATATATATGACTCTTTCATTAATTGCTAGTCTTCTTGTTTCTTCACTTAATGCTTGCATTGATTTAACCATCCATTGCATGATTTTTGGTTCATTGGGTGTGGAAATATCTTTTGAAACCTAGATTTGGAATAAGAAAACTCAATGGAGCTTGTACCTAGGAATGGGGCTTGACCCATTGATTGTCTTAAACCTTAGTGCATAAAGCAAATTTGCTTATTAAGAGTTCAAGGAATTGACTTTTAATAAGGAAATTTAGGCTCAATCCATTAAGGAATTAGGGTTTGAGTAAAATTGTGGGTTGACATTAGCATGAGAGCATAATTGGTGAATTCTAACCCCGACAATATCAAGTCATTTCATTTCTAATCTTGTCCATTCACTAAGTGCCTTTAACTTCCAAAGTTCAATTTTAATTATTTATGCAAAATTTAATTTCATACATTGAAACTCAAAATATGGATTTATTCATTAGTTTAAATTAGTCACTAATTACACAATTAATTAGTATACACGAGTCTCTTGGGAAACGATATCCCGGTCTTACCGGTTACTACTTGCGCGACTTGGTACACTTGCCAAAGTCTTAACAAGTTTTTGGCGCCGTTGCCGGGGACCCGTGTC